>ENA-UPSA01000232-UPSA01000232.1-bioreactor-metagenome-genome-assembly--contig:-NODE-232-length-89535-cov-16.876095_pt1 | contig 89535 bp, 85 predicted proteins | sample MGYA00238183_ERZ773288 | MGnify/ENA primary metagenome ERZ773288 (study PRJEB29028, sample SAMN07631243) | bioreactor metagenome | isolation source: Switchgrass digestor | place: USA: Dartmouth... | reverse complement strand
AATTCAAAGAACTGCTTAACTTTTGAGATTTTCTGCAGTTTATGGGGTAGGGGGGCCTAGATCTCTACCGCTTTTCACCCCGGAAACGGGCGTGGGGTCACGCGCGAAAAATCGCAGTTTCAAACGTTGCCAATATAAATACGACCCCGTAAAAAAGGGGGAAGCCGTCGATGAATCCATTTTTGAAACTTCACAAAAAGTTATATTAGATAACGTAATAAACTTTTTTGGCTGCTATAGCGGAAAGACATTGGAAAGATTCACTCATATGGAAAGGCCTTGGCTCCAGACTCGATCCGGTCTTCCCATGTTTGAAAACTCCGGGCGCATAATCCCCAAAGAATTGATTAAAGAATATTTTACAGAAGTAAAAGAGAAATTCAATATGCTTCATCCAGGAGATATTGGTAAATACTCAGAAGATTTATTCGAAAAAATTAGAAGATTTTAATAGGAAGTTTGACTTGATTAGGCTGAAATCGGTTTTGAACAGGGAATCGGGAAGACCGAGAAGACGATATATGAAGAGGTTGCGGAAGGAATTGCTGCCTTGCCGACGGAGAAGGAAAATGACCCGGAGATTGACGCTCTTGTAAAAGACTTCTTCCTCGCAAATGAGAGTGCTGTAAAAGGGTCCATTTCGAAAAGGGAACCCAAGATTGTTGGGAGATACCCTCTATACGGTTTGGATCCGATGAACACCGTCAAGTGGTGCGATTATCTTCATTGCAAGCATTTCATCGCCTATCTGGATCCGGGCGGACCAAAATTCCTTCAAAGAGAGAGCGTCGCCAAGATTGACGATGATTTCAACATTCTGGAAATCTACTATTAGTATGATCTTACTTAGACCGGGCCGAAAAGGCCCGGTTTTTATATTCAGGAAGGCCTTGGAAAACGGATTTACAAGAAAAAAATGGCAATCTTTTACCTAATCCAAAGTATTTCTTTGAAAAAATGAAATCTTCAATGTTATAATACAAATGAAATGGACCGCCTTAACGAAAAAGAAACGGAGAAAAATGTGAAGAAAGTCAAATGGAGCACCTTTTTAAAAGATGTCTTCCTCTGTTCGCTCGGTTCCTACGGAGGACCGGAAGCGCATTACGGAGTGTTTTCGTCCATCCTCATTGAAAAGAGGAAGTATTTGACGGAAGAAGAACTTACCGAACTGATCGGCCTCTATGCGATCGTTCCCGGCCCTTCAAGCACTCAGACAATCACCGCCATCGGGTATTATGTGGTGGGTCCGGTTTTGGCCTTGCTTTCGTTCTTGGTTTGGGCCATGCCGGCGATTGTGACCATGTCCCTGATCGGTGTCTTCTTTTCTGTGGTCGCTTCCAACTCCTTTTGGCAGCCGCTGATCACCTACCTTCCCGCGGTCGCGGTCGCTTTCATCATCTACGCCGCCTTCAGCATATCAAAGAAAGTCTTGAAAAAGTGGCCGGACTGGATTCTCTATCTTGCCACCCTGGGTCTGGGATTGCTGCTCGTCCCCATTTCGATGTGGGCTGTTCCCGGCCTGCTCCTGCTCGGAGGGTTCATCTATTTTCTGCCTCGAGTGAAAGAAAAGAACGAAACCAAGGTAACCTATAAACCGAAATGGCTGATCTTGGCTACGGTTATCGGCCTCGTCATAATCAATGAGCTTTTACGGAAATGGATTTCCGCACCCTGGTCTACTCTGTACACATCATTCTACCGTTACGGTTATTCGGTCATCGGCGGCGGACAGATTGTCATACCGATGATGATCCAGGACCTGGTCCAATCCCAGTCCCTGATTTCCCTGAACGATTTCCTCTCTGGATATGCAATCGATCAGGCGGTTCCGGGACCGCTCTTCAGTTTCGCGGCCTTCGTCGCTTCCAGATCGTATTCCGGCAGTTGGTTTTCCTTTTTCGCCGGCATGATCGGCGGCTTGAGCATCTTCCTGCCGGGAATCCTTCTGGTTTTCTTTATGTTTCCTTTGTGGAAGTCGATGCGGGGGATAAACCAAATCAAGCATTTTTTGAACGGAATTTCGGTTGCGGCGGCCGGATTGATTGCCATGACGGCAATCACACAAGCAATCAAGCTTCCCGTTGATTGGACGGTTTATGCAGTCGTTGGAGTCAGCGTTTTGTTGCTGCTTTCCAAGAAGATTCCCGCGCCCTTGATCGTCATTCTCGCAATGGCTTTGGGTTTTCTTGTATAGAATTGATATCAAATACTCGGATACGCAATGAGAAAAGGTTAAATTAAGGGGTGCTTGTGAAAACGGGGCTTATGAACAGAAAAAAACCCTCTTTTTGCATTCAGGTTTTCTGTGAAAGGGAGCCCTTATTTTTGAAAATCAAAATTAAGGAGAGGAATATGAAGACGAAGGAAGAATACTATGAAACTGTGTTTAGGAACAGAGAACTGATTAGGATCGGAGAGATGGAGGGGTTCGAGAAGGAAAGGGCCCCGCTTGAGTTTAGATTGAAGGTGAGGGAAAGGGATAAAGAGCGTTTTGGAGAATGACGATACAGGAGGAGAATATGAAAGTAGCCATCATCTTTTATTCCCGCCATCACGGGAACACGAAGAAAGTCTTGGAAGCAATCAAGGATTTGGGGGATGTGACCCTTTTCGATGTCTTGGAGTGCGGTGATGTAGACTTGTCGGGATACGACATCATTGGCTTTGCTTCCGGAATCTACTTCAACAACTTCCACAAATCCATCCTTGATTATGCCAGGAAAAACCTTCCCGAAAACAAGAAGGTTTTCCTCATCCACACATATGGCTGTAAGTTCAAGGGTTACACGCGGGACATGGAAAAGATCTTTCAGGAAAAATTCTGTGAACTTTTTGGTATCTTCGGTTGCCGGGGATACGACACCTTTGGACCTTTAAAACTAATTGGAGGTTTGGGCAAGGGACGTCCGAATGATAAGGATTTGGAGAAGGCAAGAGAATTCTTCAAAAGTATGGTTCAATATAGAGAAAGAGAAGGAGAATTAGCATGAGTAAACTGTTTGTAAAATACTGCAATCCGGACGGTTTGTTCAAGTCCCAGGCTTACAGCCAAATGGTGACCGTTAGCGGAAGCGGAAAAACCATATACATCGGCGGTCAGAACGCAATTGATGCAAATGGCCAGCTCGTCGGCAAGGGAGATTTGGGAAAGCAAACCAAGCAAGTTTTGGAAAACATCAAGATCGCCTTGGCTTCTGAAAACGCAAGTTTCAAGGATGTCATTAAACTCAACATTTATCTTTTGGATGAATGCGACCCGGCCGAGGGGTTTAAGGCTTTTGTAGAAAGCGTCGGGATCATGGAAAAGCCCCCGCTCATCACGGTGGTGAAGGTGGCCGGGCTAGCAAATCCCGAATGCCTTGTTGAAATAGAAGCGATTGCGGTTGTAGAAGAAAGACCAGAAGAATGAATTTGTATTCAAAAAGATGGTAATTAAACCGAGGAAAAACCTCGGTTTTAAACATTTTTAGGATGAGGTATTTTTTCCAATTGCCTAAAAATGGCAATGATTATATAATCATAGCAAAAAGGCTTTGGAAACAGTATGAGGGTAGAAGTTGCTGTTGAGTTTAATGATAAAGGATATCTTGTCCATTTTGTTGGTTTCCCGGGGGCTTTTGTAAGAGGAAGGACTTTGGAAGATGCAATTTCAAAAGTTCAGGAGGAGATTGCTTCCTACTTGAGATGGTTGGAGCAAGAAGCAGCCTTTGAATCGGTGGAAGTTATCGTTATTCAAGAGAAAGAAAGCGTGCTGGAAATCCAGGATGGCGATACAGACATCATCATAGAAAGCGAAACAAAGCCCCTTTCCCTTTCCGAATATCTTGAGATAAAAAGGCTTGCTTTGAAATCCGCTCAAAATTTTCAAACGCTTTTTGATTCCATTCCCGAGAAAACCATTCCCTTGGTTCCGGAGCGCAGGACATTTTACGGATATGTTCCTCGTTCGGCTTTGGAAATGTATGAACATACGAAGAATGTGAATTCTTACTATTTCGGGGAAATCGGAATTGAGGTAGGCAACGGACCGGACATCTTTTTTTGCAGGGCTGAAGGATTTCAGAAACTGGAAGGGATGCCGAACTATTTGGAAAACAAAGTGGTTGAAGGAAGTTGCGGCGAGTTTTGGTCGCTTAAGAAAGTTTTACGAAGGTTCATCTGGCATGACAGAATCCATGCGAAAGCGATGTACCGGTCAGGTGGGAAGGCTTTTGGAAGGGAAAAGATAAAAAATCCGTTTTATTTTGGATTTTAGAATGGATGGGGGTAATCATTGGAAAATCAACCGCTTTTTTAAAACGAACCAAAAAAAGAAAAAGAGGCAAAAATCCTCTTTTAATTGCCTTCGAAGTTTTCATTTTCTTTTTCCTTTAGATGGAGAAGGGGGCATCCGCAGAAAACATTTCATTTTTGCAGCTGTCTGTTTGGAAGAAAAACCCGACCTCATCCTTAGGGAAATTGGTAAGGGTATGATTAAATTAGAAAAAGCAAAACCACAAAAAAGAAAAGGAGAGAAAAAATGGCTGAAATCATCAAAACCTACAGAGAAAAAGTCCCCGCGATACGTTTCATCGGAAAGCAATATGGGAACCAGGACAGGGTCGACGGCACTTTCGGAAGCAAATGGGACGAATGGTTTGAAAACGGGTGGTTTGAAGAATTGGAAAAACTTGAACCGGCGGAAAACCCGGAAGCCGACGCCTTCATTGGCTTGATGCGCCGGAAGGATGGGGAACCCTTCGAATATTGGATCGGCATGTTCCGGAAAGAAGGGACGGAAGTTCCGGAAGGCTTTTCCTACGTCGATTTCCCAGAATCCGATCTGGGTGTGGTGTGGCTTTACGGCAAGGGATCCGAACTCTACTGCCTGGAGGACGAATGCGCGGAAAGTTGCAAAGCGGAAGGATTTAAAATCATCCCCGATGAGGCTGGCGCTTATTGGTTCTTCGAGCGCTACGCCTGCCCGCGTTTCACCCAGCCCGACGCTGATGGCTGCGTCATCTTGGACATCTGCCATTTCATCGCAAAAGAATGAACAGGTGATGACATGATCTTCAGGGAAAAAGAAATACTCCTGAAGGACGGCAGAAAGTGCCTCCTCAGGAGTCCGAGGGTGGAAGATGCGGAAGGGATGCTTGATTTCCTGAAGACTGTTGCCGGGGAGACGGAGTTCATCCTCCGCTATCCGGAAGAAGTAACTTTGACAATTGAACAGGAGATCCAGTACATCCTCTCGAAGAACGAAGCGGAAGGGAATCTGATCATCCTCGCCTTCGTGGATGGGGAACTCGCCGGAAACTGCCATTTGGGTTTCGTCCCTATGCGGAAGGTCAGGCACCGCGGGACCATCGGGGTCGCTGTCAAGCGGAAGTTCTGGAACCAGGGCATCGGCACCGTCCTCATCCGGGAACTCATCCTCTTCGCCAAAGCCTCCGGAATCCTTCAACTGGAACTTGAAGTGGTCGAAGGAAACGAAAGGGCGATCGCCTTATATAAGAAGATGGGGTTTAGGGTCTACGGAGAAATCCCGCGGGGAGTCGTCCTGAAGGACGGAACGTCCCGAAAGATGATTCAAATGGTGAAATTCCTGGATCAGTCTGAAGGCTCCTGAAAAAGAGGGAGTCCGGGCGGCCGGAACGTAAAAATGATGAAGCAGAGGAACAATGCGACGAAGGCGACCACCGCGAGGTAAAAATGGATCGCCTTCGTTTTTGAATGGAGATAAATCCTTCTTGCGGCTATCTGTCCCAAAATCGCTCCCAAGGGCAGGGAAGCGATGTCCAGGATCAGGGAATGGGTTCCGAAGGCGCCCGTGTATGTATAATAGAAGCAGAGGATGAAAAACGTGGATATCAAGGAAGAAGCGACCGCGGAGATGAGCCATTTTTCTCTATCCAACGCGTATTTCCTCTTCAAAACAAAATAGGAAATTGCCCACCAGATGAACGTCGGGAAGAAGGCGAGCTTCATATGTTCGAAGACGCTTTCGTTGACCGGCGCGATCAGCCCTGCGACCATCTGCCTTCCGCTCAACGGAAAAAGAAAATGCAGGAAGGTTCCGAAAAGACAGATGAAGATGATTCCGTAGAAGGTGTTTTTCCGGACGACGGAATCGAAATCGGGGTTTGTCGTTCAAATCACCTCCAAGATTATCTTAGATGGTTTCCTTAATTTTATGCTTAGGAAATGGAAATATGAAAAAGAACTTAAGTTTGGGTGCGTTTCCAGAATAAAGGTGACGCTTCCATATCGGAAAAAGCCCATAAAAGAAGTAAATTGATGAAAAACTGAGGTTTGAACGCCTTGGTTTTTTTATTTTCGCTCCAAAATTCTCCAACTTTTTCCATTTAGAAAATGTATCATTCTTGCACAGAGAAATCTGTAATTTGCAACAAGGAGGAGAAATATGAAAAGAGTTTTGAAATGGGTTTTCTCATTTGTGTTGCTTCTGCTTTCGGTCCTGTTCTTGGGAAACTTGGACATTGAAGCGAAAGAAGCTGCAAGCAGCGGCCTCGACTTAAGCAGACTTTACGGGGAATTCGATCTCAAGTCGGATGCGACCACGGGAGTGATTGTGGAACTGGAGGCGAGCTCCCTGATTGAAGCCAAGCACATGGGAGAGGATTTGGATGCGGAAGATCTGCAGCGGATCCGGAAACAGGTGCTGGAAGAAGTGCTGAGGAAAGTTCCGGAAGCGAAGGTGACGCGCGAATTCGATTACCTGTTTTCGGGCTTCGCCGTGGAACTCCCGGGGTCGAACGTCCTTGACCTGCTTTCCGTCTCCGGCATCAGCGCCGTTTATCCGGACGTCCGCTACGAGGTTCCGGAACTGAAGGTCAGGTTCTTGGATGAAAATCCGCTCATGACCCAGAGCAACCCCTATGTCGGAGCGCCCGAAGTTTGGAGGATGGGCTACACCGGGGAGGGGATGGTCGTCGCGGTGATCGACAGCGGAGTCGACTACACCCATCCGGAACTCGCCCACGCCTTCGGAGACTACAAGGGTTATGATTTCGTGGACGAAGACGATGACCCGATGGATGGGGGCTATCACGGAACGCATGTTGCAGGAACTATCGTCGCGAGCAGTTTCGGAATCGCGCCCGACGCGCAAGTGCTCGCCTACAGGGTCCTCGGTCCTGCGGGCGGAACTTCTTCCCAAGTGATCGCGGGAATCGAGCAGGCGGTCAAGGACGGGGCCGATGTCATGAACCTCTCGCTCGGAAACATCCTCAACGACCCCGACTATGCGACCAGCATCGCTCTGGACTGGGCGATGGCGGAAGGGGTGGTCGCTGTCACCTCCAGCGGGAACGAAGGACCGTACGCCTGGAGCGTCGGTTCTCCCGGGGCCTCCCGGAAAGCGATCACCGTGGGTGCGACGGCGCTTCCCTCTGTCGACTACCACCTGAATTTTTACACTTCTCCGGGAGTGGATTACCCGTCCCTGAAAGTCATGGGCACGCCGAGCTATCATGATGTCCTGGCACTTGACGGAAAGACCTTCGAGTTCGAATATGTCGGCCTCGGAACGCCTGAGGAGTTCGCCCAAGTTGATGTCAGGGGAAAAATCGCGCTCATCCAGCGCGGGGAAATCACCTTCTCCGAAAAAAGCATGAACGCCAAAATGAACGGAGCCGTCGCCGCCATCATCTTCAACAACACCTCCGGCGAAATCAGCGCGAGCGGGGATTTCGTGCTTCCGACCTTCCAGTTGACTTTGGCGGACGGTTACAAGCTCTACCTGGAACTCGTTTACGGGAACAACAAGATCACCGTGAGCGCGAGCGCGGACGTCTATCCGGAAATGGTCGTGGATTATTCCTCCCGCGGGCCGGCCTTCGGAACCTGGATGATCAAGCCGGACATCGTGGCTCCGGGCGACTGGATCCTGAGCACCTATCCCGGCGGCTACTACGCCTACGCCGGGGGAACCTCGATGGCCTCCCCCCATGTCGCTGCCGCCGCCCTCCTCGTCTTGCAGGCCCATCCTGATTACTCGCCCGAAGATGTGAAAGCGGTTTTGATGAACACCGCGGAAAGGCTCATCAATCCCGACACCGGCGATTACTACCTCCACATCGAGCAGGGAGCGGGGAGCCTCAGGATCGCGGAAGCGGTCAAGGCGGAGACGATCGTCACTCCGGGAAGCCATTCGTTCGGGAAATTTGTGAAGACGAATGGGAAGCAGGTTGAATCGGTAAAAATCGAAATCAAGAATCTTTCCGACACCGATAAGAAATACACCTTTGAAGTCGAGTTTGCCGGAGATCCGAAAGGTCTCAAAGTTTCTACAAGCAACAACCTCAAGATCAAAGCCGGAGATTCCAACAAAATCAACCTCAACCTCCAAGTGGACGCAAGCAAACTCGCCCCCGGATATTATCAGGGAACAATCACGGTTTCGGACGGAAAGACGGAAATCGTCGTTCCGACGCTGCTCTATGTCGGAGAACCCGATTATCCGCGTGTCTCCCTGGCGGGCGTCATGCAGTTGGACGCGAGAACCTTCATCCCCTACGCCTATGTCCCCGGGGGTGCGGAATACCTGGAAATCGCCTTCTTCAATTACGATCCCGCTACGGGTATGATCACTGACTACCTCGGCTACTTTGATTATGCCTTCGATGTCGCTCCCGGGCTTTATGAGTTCCCGGTTTGGGACGGAACCATCAACGGGCGCAGGCTTCCGCGGGGCGAGTATGTGATTATTGCTTATGCGGAGTACAAGGGGAGAGCCGACATCGTTGCCTTCCTCTTTGAGATTACCTGAAACAAAACGGCATGGCTTTAAGCCCTGCCGTTTTTTTATTTGCCTGTCAATTTTTGTTTACAATGGAAAAAGATGGGGCTATAATAAAAAATGATGTGTCTATGGCCAAATACAGAAAAATGCTGAGCGACTGGTACGCTCCATATTTGCAGAGTCTCATACAACTGATCGAAACCCAGAGCAAGGAGACGCTCATGGATTGGGTTTTGGGTTATGCGGAAGAGAGGATTCTTCCGCTTTGGAAGAAGCATTATCCTGAAGACGGGCGTTCTGAGGCGGCTTTGAGGGCGGCCTGGGATTGGCGGAAGAAGAAAGTGAAACTGACGGAAGCGAAAAAAATCATCCTTGATTGCCACGCCGCGGCGCGGGATGTGGAAGGGAATCCGGTCGCGCAGGCTGCGGCCCGGGCGCTCGCCCAATCCGCCTCCATAATCCACGTAGCCAGGCACTGCATCGGGCTTCCTTTGTACGGAGCGGTCGCGGTCGCCTATGATGAAGCGGGGATTGACGCTCCCTGGAAGGAAGTGGAGGAAGCTGCGGCCAGGGAAGTCGGGAGGATGGAAGCGGCATTGCGGAAAATCGCCGTCCCGGACGAACCCAACCCCGCAAAAATCGATTGGAATTGTTGACGGAAAGAGAAAGGAGGAGTTGTCCATGCTGGGCGCGATTGTCGGCGACATCGTCGGTTCACGTTTTGAGTTCATGAGTTTCAAAGGGATGGATTTCGACCTGTTCAACCATAAGTGCTTTTTCACCGATGACAGCGTCATGACCCTGGCCGTCGCGAAAGCGATCATGGAAACGGAAAAGGCATATCCATGCCTTTCGGCAGGAAAGGAACTTGATGAGTCCTATTTGCAGGTCTTGGAAAAGAAGACGGTAGGATGGATGCAGAAAATCGGAAGGCTCTATCCTTCCTGCGGCTTTGGCGGGATGTTCCTCAAGTGGATTTTTTCGGATGATCCCAAGCCTTACAACAGTTTCGGAAACGGCGCGGCGATGCGGGTGAGTCCCGCGGGCTTCGCCGCAAGATCCGAAAAAGAGGCCGTGGCCCTCGCCGGTGCAGTCACAAAGACGACCCACAACCATCCCGAAGGGCTGAAGGGGGCGGAAGCGACCGCCGTCGCAATCTACCTGGCGCGGATGCGGGAACCGAAGGAAAAAATCAAAAAGAAAATGGAGGAGTACTACGATCTCGACTTTACCATAGAGGCAATCCGGAGGACCTATTTGTTCAACGAAAGCTGCCAGGAGACGGTCCCCCAGGCGCTTGAATGCTTCTTGGAAGCCCACTCCTTCGAAAACGCCATTCGCCTCGCCATCTCCCTGGGCGGCGACAGCGACACGCTGGCGGCGATTGCGGGAGGAATCGCGGAAGCTTATTACGGGGTACCCGGGGAAATCAAGGGAAAGGCTCTTTCCTATCTCGAAGGGTATCTCTTGGATGTTTACAGAGAATGGGAAGAGTTTGTGAAGGGAATTCATTGAGGAGGCGGGAGAATGGTCGAATTGGTTCCGTACTGCGGAGAAGAAGAGAATTTTCGGAAGATTGGGGATCCCTTGGAAAAAGAAAAACTCCATGGTCTGGAGTTTGAAATCAGGAAAAAATAGCATCACAAATAAATATCCCGGTGCAATCTGTTATAATGGGAACGTCCGAATAGGAGGTCCAGTGATGAAAGATTGGAGTTTAAAGGAAAGAGAATTGCTTGGGATTCTGAAGGAGCGCTTCGAGAAGCACCCCGAAAGGCATGAAGGCATCAAATGGGAGGTTGTGGAAGCAAGGCTCAAGGCAAACCCCGGGAAAACACTCGCGCTTCTGTGGATGGAAGAAACCGGGGGCGAACCCGACGTTGTCGGAATTGTCGCGGAGACGGGAGAAATCCGCTTCTGTGACTGCTCGGTAGAGACCCCCGGGGGAAGAAGGAGCCTTTGCTATGATCAGGAAGCCTGGGCATCCCGGAAGCAGTCCAAGCCCGTGAACAGCGCCCTGGGAATGGCGGAAAAAGCTGGCGTCGAGATTCTCACGGAGGAAGAATACCGGATGCTTCAGTTCCTCGGCCCCTTCGACAGAAAAACCTCCAGTTGGGTAAAGACCCCCGATGACATCAGGAAACTCGGGGGAGCTTTGTTCGGCGAATGGCGTTACGGCCGTGTCTTCATCTTCCATAACGGCTCTGAATCATACTACCAGTCCCGGGGATTCAGAGCGAAAGTCCATGTGTAAGCCGCCGAAAGGCGGTTTTTTAAAAGAAAAGCACTCCCAAAAGGGAATGCCTCATTCTTCGAATCTCAGATCGAGGTAATAATCTTTTTCTGTCTGCCTGTTCCGTTTCTCTTTCACAAACTCTGTCGGAAAACTTCCGAAGAACCTCCAGACGGGATAGGCAACCGCCAGGGCCGTAAAGAAGAAAGCGAAACCGAGGATTTTCAGTACGTTCATCAGGCTTATGGTGTAAAAGCCTTTAATCATCTGGTAGAAGACCGTCTCCAACCATTTCACAAACTCGACACCGAAAACTCCGACGATCGGAAGGACGATGACGAAGACCAGGAACAACTGAATCAGGAAGGCGGCGATGAAATCCCTGTTCCGGTAACCCAGGACCCGTTTCCTCCAGAAAGAACTGCGGTTGAGTTTGAGCGCGCGCGGTATCCAGAAGAAGGATATGATGAAGGGAAAGATGAAGAACCAGCCGATGAGGCCTTCGAGCATGTCGTTGGCCGTGTAATAGACGGCGACGCTCGGGAAGACGGCTTTCGTCACCGGATTGACGATGATGTAGTCTTTCGTGGGGTCGATGAAATATGTATTATCCCCGTGGTACGCCGAGAAGATTTTGTAGTTTTCCTGCCAATCATCCCCGGTCTTGAAATATAAGTAGTTGCAATAACTCCTGCCTTTGGCGGCGAGTTCGGCTTTCATCCCATCCAGGAACCCGCTTTTCACATAGACATAATTCTCAATCAGGTCCTCTTCAACAATTCCCACCAATTTGAGGTTTCCGTAATCGGGGAGGGTGTAACCGATCAGGTCGGCGATTTCCTGGTGGGGTTTTCCCAGAAGCTTCGTCCAGTTAAGCAATTTCTCCGCGAACTTCCTGCTGACGATGAATTCGTTCGTTTCTTTCGGTAATTTTCCGAAAAGCAAATGGAACTCCGGAGCACCTTGCTCGGGCATCTCCACAATCCCTTTCGCATCCGGATAGAAATAATCATGCTTGAAGTTGAGGACCTTGAAATAACGGAAGGACGGATGCTCGGATGCGATTTTGGCTACGTCCTCCTCGCTCATCTCCAAAATCCTGACAAAAAAGTCGGTTTCCACCTTGTAGATTTCTCCGTAATCGATTTGATGTTCCTCCATCATTTCGAGAATCAAAGCCGGACCGTCGAATTCGTCCAGGACATCGGCGGTGAAGTAGACGGCGAGGAAAGCGAGAGCGAAGAGCGTGAAGACCGCCGTGTAAAGCGGGGTTCGCTTCACGTTCGCCCAGACGATGTCCAAGGCGTTGGCCAGGGAGAAGCCCTTGATCTTGACCAGAGGTTTTTCCTTTTCTTCCGAATCGGAAACTGGGGCCGTGTCGCTTGCGATCGTCCCGTTCTCCAATTCGATCACCCGATCCGCATGCTTCTTCAATTCCGGTTTGCCGGTGGAGATGACGACCAGCCGTTCTTCGGAGAGCCGTTTGATCGTCTCCAGGATTTCTGCTTCCTCTTCGGGGGAAAGGCCGCTCGTGGGGTCGACCGCGACGAGGATTTCCGGATTCTTAAGCAGAGCCTGGGCGATGTTCACCTTCGCCATTTCCCCGCTGTTGAGATAGAGCACCTGGTCGGTGAGTTCGCCGCGGAAGTTCACTTTCTCCAGAAGTTCCCGGTAATCGGTCTCCGGAAGCTTCAGGATCCTCCTTTGCAAATCGAGGTTTTCCCGGACCGTTCCGCTTTGGAAGAAGTACTTTTGAAAGATGAAGCCGACGCGGGCGCGGTAGGAATCAAACCTCCAACCGGACAAGGTGGTTCCGCGGTAGCTGAGCCTTCCTGATGACAGGCCCTCGAGACCGCCGATGACGTTCGCGAGAGCAGAAGCGGCTGTTCCCGTGAGAATCACTAGGCCTTTTTCCGGAAGGATGAGGTTGAGGTTCCGAAAGAGGTATTTACCCTCTTTGGGTTTTCCGTATTGAAGCGATGCGTTTTCTAATCTAATCATTGCTTTCCTCCCCTTTTTTATTTATTTTACCACAAACAGGGGTTCCTGTAAACCTTGTTTTCTCGGAAGGGATTTTTAGAAAACGGTTTAAAAACCGGAAACTGTGTGTTATAATAAAACAAAAAGTAGCTTTTTTCAGTTCTTGGGGGTAAGGATGAGGAAAAACGTAGAAATCAAGGGATTGATCATCAAGGAGACGAAGGAACGGATCCGGAAGAACCCGAAACTCACGATCAAGGAGATAGCGGATGCGTGTTTCGTGAACATCGCCGCGGTCAACTACCATTTCGGAAGCAAGGACAATCTGATTGCGATTGTCGTGAAGGAGATCATCGACGAGTTGAAAGAAGAGATCTACAGGACGTTTGCGAACCTGACCGACGATTCCGAGAAAAACCTTGAAACTTTAATCAATGTCATTCTGCATTTCTCCATCAACAACTCCGGCGTCATCCAGTACCTATTCCTGCACAATGAAAGCCTGGATCGGGCCGCCCATCTTTTGCTTGACGCCTTCTTCACCGACAATTCTTTCACAAAAAAAATCGTCGAAGAGATCCAAAAGGTCTGCCAGTGCGAAGAAGAAGTGGTCACGAAAGCGAAGTACATGCTTCTCTTTTCCTGTTTCACAATCCCCCTGTTCCTGCAGGCGTCGGAAAAATTCGAAACCAAACCGTACTTTCCTTCCTTCCAGGATCCCGCTTTCGTGCAGGCCTATGTGAAAGAGGTTTTGAAAATCATCCGCTAAACTCATAAAATCCCTTCCTCCGCAAATACTAATCGCGGAGGTTAGCGATGAAAAAAGCCAAGAACAGATTCAGATTTCGGAAGCGGATTTCCTTTCATAAAGGAAGCAATCTTGTGGAAGCGGCGCTTGTTTTTCCCGACGGGGACGACGATGAGGACCTGCGACTCTATCCCAACCCCAATCGGGAGGAAGTCCGCTCCGCGTCGAAGAAGAACCAATTTAAATGACCCAAGCGGGGGCTTGGGTCATTTTTCTGTTTTCAGGACTTTCAAAAAGATGTTGATGAGTGGTCCCATGAGGAAGGCCATGATGATGGACCCGAGATTGACCGCCCCGAAACCGATTCCGCCTAAATATCCGAAAAGGATGGCGATGGCCGCGTAAAGGAGGTCAAGAAGCGTCTTGATCAAAGCGACGGGTTTTTTCGTCTTCTCCACCACGATCATCATCAGGTTGTCCATCGGTGTGAGCGGGAACTTTGATTTGATGATCAGCGCGACTCCGAAAGCGATGCAGACGAGGGCGAGGAGGTAATAGAGCACCCGGAACGGGAGGATTTGGACCTCCGGAATGATCAATCCGAAGAGGTCGATCATCGCGCCGGTGAAGACGGAGAGGCCGAACCCGAACAAATAGTAGAAGCGGGGTTTCAAAATCATGGCGATGATGTAAAGAACCACCATCGTGAGCGCCATCGTCGTCCCCAGGGAAAGACCCGGGAATAGACGGCTCTGCAATAAATGATGGAGATTCGCGTACATGGCGTCGAACGACCCCGCGCCCAGATTGGAAATTATGGCTAATTGGACTCCTAGAGCGAGAAACGAGGCGCCACCGAGGTAAAGCGCCCCTCGCAACACATATCTTTTCACACTCCACCTCAAAGCAACTATGTATTATACCCCATTCCTTGGAAAAAATCCAGCGGAACCCACCTTTTCCCTGACTTGATAAAGATAAAGCCATCAACGAAAATGCTCTGGACAATTGAAAAAACCTATGATAAAATATTAATTGAGAGATAACAAACAATGTTCGCATATACAAACCTTTCTATGAAAACGTTTTTGCCCATTAAGATAATCCTTTTGCTCTTCCTGTTGTTCGGCCTCGCCGGTTGCGAGAAAACACCGGCGGAAGAAGAGCTCCCCTTCTGGTTTTACAATCCCTTCGGTTACGCTTCCCTTTCGGTGAGCGGAAGGGACGGAGTCGAAGCCGTGCGGGTTTCTGATGAGGTTGAATTCCTGGAGGCTTTGCTTGACGAAGATGTCAGGGCTATTGAAATCGCCTCCGACCTTTCCCTCGGAAGCAAAGAACTGGAAGAAAAACTTAAGGCTAAAGGCAAGTCCCTGAACGACTTCCGGTCGGTGTACAGGGTGAGCCGTGCGCCCCAGGTCCACCCCGTCTTGAAAGAGACCGGCGTGGGGAGAATCAGGATCCGGCTTCGGGAAGGGCTTTTGCTCTTTTCACGGGCGGGGCATTCCCTCAAACACGCCGGCTTTGAGATTGACGAAGCTAAGGACATCGTCATCAGGAACCTCGTGCTCGAAGAACTGTGGGAATGGGACGACGCTGGAGCAGGGAGTTATAAAGAAAACGACTGGGATTATTTCGTCATCGAGAAGTCGGAAGGAATCTGGCTCGACCATCTCACCTTCCGGCAGGCCTACGACGGAATCGTCGACGTCAAGGAAGGTTGCCGGAACATGACGCTTTCCTTTTCCCGTCTCGATTTCCGTCCCAACGCTTTCATCCAGGCGCAGATCGACTATTTGGAGGAAAACCGGGAGAGTTACCCCTATTATGACAGCCTGCGGGACGATGGCCTCACGCCGGACGACATCCTGAAGATGGCGAGTTACCAGAAGAAGGGGTTCAACCTGGGAAACCAGACCGACGGTGAAGGTTATGAATCCATCACCTTCACTTTCCACCATCTCTTGATCTGGAACCTCCAGGACAGGATGCCGCGGATCAGGAAGGGCGACGCGCACGTCTACCAGATCATCCTGGACAACACCGACATCTGGAATCTGAACCTCGCCGTCAATTCCAAAGGCGTGAACCTGGTCAACCAGGGAATCGTCACCACCGAAGGCGGGGCGGTATTCATGGAAAACAGCCTTTTCATCAATGTGCAGACGCCCGTCAAGACCCATCAGGAAAGTTCTTCCGATCAGAAATTCACCGGTAAATTTAAGGTCCAGGAGAGTGCCTACCGGCGCGGGGAAAGGGAGTATTTCGGGTCGAGCGAAGGCAAGGCTCCCGTCTGGACGCCAGCAAACCCCCATCCGCTCGTTCCCTTCGCTCTTAGAAACCATGAGGAAATACCTTACAAGTATGAGTTGATGGACATCGCTTTCCTTCCCGAGTTCTTTGAAAAATATCCCCCGGGAGCGCAGAATCTGGAAAAAATCAATTGGACGATCATAGATTCAAAACTACATGAAAAAGGAGATTGAAGATGAAGAAGATATTGATGTTTTTGGTGGCATTGTTCGCAGCCTTTTCCCTTAGTGCCTGCAAAAAGGACGATTATGTAATCAGTTTTTCCTGGTGGGGCACGTCGGACCGTAACATCGCGACTTACAGGGTCATCGAACTTTTCAACGAGAAATATCCCCAATATAAAGTCAAGGGCAGCGGCGCCCCATGGAGCGGCTACCAGGCGACCCTCACCAATCAGCTTCGGCGGGGAACCGAGGCGGACATCTTCCAGGTGAATTACAACTGGATCTACCAGATGTACGGAATCGATTATTTCATGGACTTGAACGAACTGGGCATAGATTTTTCGAAATATCCGGAAGAAGAACATGTTCCGCTCACGGTCGACGAGAAAGTGCTCGCCTTGTCCGCGTCCGAGACCGGATACATTCTCTTCCTGAACAAGAAGATTTATGATGACGCCGGGATTACGAAAATCCCTGAGACCTGGGATGAACTGATCGAAGCGGGACAGAAGATCAAGCAGCTCTTCCCCGGCAAATACGCGATCGGACGGCTGGACGCCCAGCAGGTCGCGATTCTGATTTTTTCCTACCTGGCGCAGCTTACGGGGAAGAACGTCATCAGCGAAGACAACAAACTGAACTTCACCGTCGAGGAACTCGAGGACGGTTTCAGGTTCATTGACCGGCTCCGGAACAACGGGGTTCTGATTCCCTCGAACGCCAACGACACCTACAACGACGGCCCTTCGAACCCCAATTGGACGACGCACCAGAACTATGGGGGTGTGTTCACCTGGAACACGGCGATTTCCGAATATGAGAACACTCTGCCCAAGGGTTCGGAACTCATCACCGCCGGTTTTCCGCAGATCAACGCGGGAGAGAAACTCGGAATGTACAAGAAGGTTTCCATGGCCTATGCAGTGAGCAAACTGGTCGAGAATTCGGATTTGAAGAAGCAGGCGGTCAAAACCTTCCTCGGATTCATCACGACCAATCCTGAGGCGGTCAAAATCCTGGGAGTTGACCGCGGTGTGCCTTCGCATGCGGACGCCTTCGCCATCCTCGACGCCTCGACCGACCCCGACTTCAAGAACACCAACGAGTGGCGGGGCCATGAGATCGTCCAGGAATACTATAACCATCAACTGTCCTTGGGACAGAAGCTTTACATCCATCCTTATTACGAGCACGACACCTTCCGGAAAGTCTACGAAGGACCGATCGAGAGTTTCCTGAACGGAAGCATCACCGGAAAACAAGCCGCCCAGGCGATCGTGAGGGACTTCGACCGGGAATTGGCGAGAGTAATGGAGTGAGCGGATGGTCGGCGAAAAGAAGTGGTTGCCATATGTCCTGCTCATTCCCTGGTTGATCGGCTTCCTTCTCTTCAAACTCTATCCCTTCATCAATTCCTTCATCATGAGCCTTTTCGAGGAGAAAGGAAGGAACGTAGTTTTCGTCGGCTTAGAACACTACAAAACACTTTTCAATCCCAACTTATGGGAGGGCCAGCAGTTCCTGAATTCCCTGAAGGTGACCTTCATCTACGTCTTCATCACCGTGCCGTTGATCCTGGTCGTCTCCTTGCTGGTCGCCCAGATCCTCGCTCAGAAAATCAAAGGCGTCGGTTTCTTCCGCACCGCCTTCTACATTCCCACTCTTTTGGGAGCGAACGTCGGCATCGTCTTCCTCTGGCGCTACATCTTTGAAACCGACGGCCTGATCAACCATTTCCTCGCGCTCTTTGGAGTCGAAAGGGTGCCCTTCCTGGGCAGGCCCGCGGGGGCGATGGCTTCGATCATCCTTCTCAGGGTCTGGCAGTTCGGTTCGACGATGCTCATTTTCCTGAACGCCTTGAAGAACGTTCCGGAAACCCTGTACGAGGCGGCGATGATCGACGGCGCCAACAAGTTCCAACGTTTCCGGCACATCACGCTCCCCATGATTACGCCGATCATCCTCTTCAATGGTGTGATGCGTCTGATCGAATGCTTCCAGGCCTTCAACGGGCCAAACCTGATCACCCAGGGCGGACCGGAAAACTCCACCCGGGTCATCAACTTATTGATTTACGAAACCGCCTTCAAGAGCGGAAATCTGAATCTCGGAAGCGCCATGAGTTGGATCCTCTTCATCATCATCATGCTCTTCACGATTCTGATCTTCCGCAGTTCAAGATATTGGGTTTATTACCAGGACTAGGGGGTGGCGGGAATGAAAAAGAGAAAAGTGAGATACGCTCTCAAGGAAACCCTGAAATACGGGATCATCATCCTCGTCGCCTTCTTCATGCTTTATCCTCTGATCTGGATCGTCGGCGCCTCCTTCAACGAAGGAGCGAAGGGTTCGGTCCTCTTCTGGCCGGAGAAGTTCACCCTCGAGGGCTGGTCGAAAGCATTCAAGGCCCCGGGCTGGGGAAGCGTCGAAGGTTATTCGCTCTTCCGGGCGCTTTGGAACACGCTCCAGATCGTGATTCCCCAGGTCCTGTTCATGACCTTCACGACTTTGATCACCGCTTATGTCGTGAGCCGGTTCCGCTTCAAGGGGCGGAAGATCGTCTTCGCCCTGATTATCGGGACCCTGCTCATGCCCAACACGATTTTTCGGATTCCGATGTACGCTTTCTGGAAAAGCGCGCTCATCGCGCCCCTGTGGGAGAATTCCACCCTCCCCTTCATGCCGTACCTTCCCCTCTGGGCGGGTTCGCTCTTCGCGGTGAACTCCTTTTCCGTTTTCATGTACATCCAGTTCTTCCGGTCAATCCCCCGCGATTTGGACGAGGCGGCGGTTCTTGACGGAGCGAACCGGATGCAGGTTTTGTTCCATGTCTTGATGCCGATTTTGAAACCGGTGGTGATCACCGTAGCCCTGTTGCTTTTCATTTCGGCCTACAACGACTATCAGGGACCGCTCATCTACCTGGGAAGCGCCGAAACCTATCCCTTGAGTTTGGTGCTGCCGATGCTTAAGGTGGACTCCACGAACAGCTACGCGAGCGTCTATGCCCGCTCGATTTTGAGCGTCCTGATTTTGATCATCGTGTTCTTTTCCGCGCAGAAATACTTCGTCGGAAATGAAGCCGACACCGCAATCAAAGGATAATGAGGTGAAATGATGCGTAAATTCATCCTGCTGTTGGTATTGCTTTTAATTGTGCTTGCTGCAGGTTGCGATTCCGAAAGGGACTACCATTGCAAGAATGATCCCCTGGGCGAAGCCTGCTACATTCCTCCGGAAGATCTGAATTTCCTGCCTTCGGAAAAAGAAGAATTCACGATCGACGAGGATTTCGAAAACGAGGTCGTCGGCCAAAAACCGGAAAACTGGCTCCTCTTCACAAACGAGGAGTATGAACCCGGCGGCGTGCGGGCGGAGGTAGTACAAGGGGAGAACGGAAAATACGTGCAAATGTATTCGGACGGGAAATGGGCCCCGATGTATCCTCAGAACGCCCCCAACCCGACCTTCATCTTTTCCACAAAATTCAACCTGGATAAAGAGAGAAAAGGCGTAGCCTACGGAAGCGTGCTTTTGCCTAGCCAAGAACTCCTTCCTGAAGGGCAAACTTACAACTCCGTGACCATTGGAGTTTCGACAGGAGCGGTCAACACAATTTCCGTCACAATCGGAAGGGATTTGATCATTTCCGTTAAAGTTGGCGGGCCATTTTATTACTACTCAGGAAACAATGACGGCGGCGAAATCTTTAAGACCAATTACAGTGCGGAACTGGACAAATGGTACCGTTTCAAATTTGTTTGGGATGCGGAGAACGATTTGGTTCAGGCCTATCTCCTGACGGAAGAAGGGGATATCCTCCTCTATTCCGGCCGTTTCCACATAAGCAACCGTTACAATGCGAAAGCGGACGGGGAGATTCTGGTTCCGAATGTCTTCAAAGTAACAATGCCGCGTTACCAGTCAGGCTGGGCTTTCCTGGATGACGTGAAAGTGGAGAGGAGGACGGGACAATGAAAAAAGTTTTCACGCTTGCGACACTCTTCATACTCATTTTGGTCGCTTGGCCGTCGGTCTTCGCCAGGCAAAGAATCGTCTATACGGAAGAGGATTACGCGCGCCTGAAGGCGGTGATCGATCATGTGGAAAACATCCTAAAATACGGAAAAAGATACAATCCGAACACGGAGCTCCTGCCGGATGCGATCAACACCCTGACCGGCGAACCCGCGAAATGGGTCTTCCCGAACCGGGCGTCAGTGCCCTACGCGGACCTCGCCAACCAGCAGAACTTCTTCAGGACGTTGGTCGCCCTGAGCACGGTCACGGGAAACCCGAAATACAAGAACCAGGCTGTCGCCTCCCTGACCGAGTTCATGAACAACTACCAGGATCCGAACGGACTCTTCTATTGGGGCGGGCACAGAGTGATCAACCTCGACACCCTGGAAGTCCAATCCACGGAAAATCCGGACGGACCGCATGAGCTCAAGAACATGATGCCCTATTACGAACTGATGTATGAGGTGAATCCGGAAGCGACCTTGAGGTTCATGCGCCAGCTTTGGACGGCGCACTACGAGTGGGACACTTCCGACCTGAACCGCCACGGTAGCTACAGTACCGCCTATGACAAGAATGCCTTCGGTCTGCCGATACCTGATGATGTCATCAAGATGGGTCCGGACGGACGCCCGATCATTCCCGAGGATTCGCCCGGGAAACTGCCCTTCGTGAACTCCGCGACCGACCTGTCCTATGCGGCGCTCACGCTTTCCGAATACACCCTCGACCCGGCCCCGAAGGAATGGGCGAAGTATCTGATGCGCCAATACAACCTGGCGAGCGATCCCGTGACGGGCATGACCGTCTACCAGTTCAAATCGACCCTGGTCACGAAGAGCCCGCAGGAATGCTCCGACCCGGCCTATACCAACTCCGGATGCGGCGACCGGGCGAAGCGGCAGTTCCGGGATTTCGGACCGATCGCCCGCGAAGCCAACATCGCCTGGAAGAACACGCAAGCGATGTATGTGGATAATATTTTGATGCTTGTGGAATCGGGGCGGAAATACAACATCCCCGAGTTCATCCAATGGGCGCGGCAATATCTGGAAGGCTATCTGAAATACGCCTACATCAGGGTGAACGGCCAGAACAAGATTATCCCAATGTTCATCGACGGAACCGTGACCTACGGTTATGTCTTCCCGGAAGTCGGCTACTATGGACCATCTAACAGCCGGCTGGACTATGTGGAGATGCCCACGACCTACATCCTGCCGATTTTGCGGACGATTTTGAACCTGAAGAAGAATGAGGACAAGATCGTGCTTTGGAATTATCTCCGCGACATCATGTACACCTTCGGAATCGGCGACATCGGTGAACTCGGAGGGAAGAAGCCGAATCTCGATCTGGACACTTCCATCGACGACCCCTTCGCGCTGATGGCGATGCTCGAACTCTATGATGCGACGAAGAACATCCAGTACCTGAACGTCGCGCGGACGATCGGAAACAATATGCTCAGAGAAAAATTCCACAGAGGGTTTTTTGTGGAAGATGAGGTGCTGCTCTACAGCCGTCTCGACCAGCCCGACACTCTCGCCCTTTTGATTCTTGACGGAGTGCTCAAAGGCTTCAAGATCGACGACCTGCCCTTCTACCTGGCGGATTCCGGGTACATCCACGGATACTTGCTGGCGAATGACGGGGTTGTGGAAGACAGGGACTATTCGCACCGCATCATCTACACCAAGACCATCTACGATTGGGAGTGAGCCGATGAAAAAATTGCTTGGAATTATTTCCTTAATCGCAATCGCTTTGTTCCTCGTCGCTTGCGATGGAGGCAAGGAAACATCGGAAGACATTTTTGCGCTGCTGATGGAGGCGGAAGACCTCTCCGGAATGAAGAACAAGATGGGGACGATCATCAGGGAGGACGGCGACCTTGGCCTGCCGAAGCAATACAAGGGCGTCCAGATCACCTACAAGTCCCGCAATCCGGAGATCATCAACGATGACGGTGTGGTCACGCTTCCCGGTGAATGCTGGATCGAAAGCCGCGATCAGAAAGGAGAAAAAGTTTTCGAAGGGCTGAACGACAACTGGCCGGTTGTAATCGACGTGACTCTGTCCTATAAAGGCATAGAAAGGACGGCGAAACTGCTGTTCGTCGTTGCGCCCAGAGAAGGCTACACCTGTGATAAATACAAAGGATAGAAAAGGAGGTAAGTAATGAAAAAGTTTCTGGGGATTCTTTTCGCTTTGCTTTTTCTGTTAACATTCGCAGCCTGCGACGGAAGAGCCGACCAGAGGAAAGTGGACGAAGTCTATGATTGGCTGCAAATCGGAGTTTCGGACAATCTCACCAACGAAAGTCCCAGAATCATCATGCCCACGGAAAAAGATGGCGTCACTATTACTTGGTCGATTGACAAGCCCGAGTACATCAGCTCCAGCGGCGTCATCACTCAACCCTCCCACGAAGTAGGCGACCAGGTCGTCACGATCATCGCGACAATCACCTTGAACAAAGCCTCGAGAACGAAGACGTTCACGGGGACGGTCAAGGCTTTGCCGCCGGTTACGGAGACTCCGCCCCTGCTCGAGGAGAACTTCAAATCCTACAATGACGGAGACATCGAACCGCAAACGAACCGTTGGGCCGTCGTTTCCGGAAAAACCGGAACGTCCAAATTCACGGTCGTAAGTTCCATTGGAGGGGTCCAGATCCCCGGAGGTTCGAAAGCTCTGAAGGTTGAGGCGTTTACGGAAAGAACGCTTGAAACTTCCATCAGACATGATTATGACTTCCTGGTGATTGAAGCCGACCTGATGCAGACTGCGGATTCCGGAGGAAGCCCAATCAACCTGCAATCTTTCTACAGAGAGCCGGTCGTCGCTTTCGGTTTGGACGGGAAAAAGCTTTATTACCGCGTGGACAACGGCCAGCAGCATGGAATCAATGTTGAACTCAACAAATGGTACCGCGCCCGTCTGGAAATCGACCTTGTGAACAAGACAATTGAACTCTTCTATTATCAAGATGGGCAATTGATCGCCGTCACGCCGGAAGAAAAAGTTACGTTCAACGGCACCACAAGCTTCCAGAGTTTCTTCATCAGAACCGGAAGTAAGAACACAACCGAGCTGAAACCCCCGGCCTACATCACCAACATCGTGATCAACCGGCTCGAGGCTTTGCCGCGTCCTGAGGAAAAGGTAAAACTCGGTGAGATAACCGGCATCGAAAACTTGAACATCTCCCAAGGTTCGGCTTTCACTCCCGCCACTCCGAAGGTATATAACTATTACGGGAGCAGAAGGGAACTTGTAAAAGACACGGATTATACGCTCGAAATCACCAATCCTGTCAACACGGAGGTTCCGGGCGAATACACCGTCGTTTACAGATTTGTAAATAAATCCGATAGCAATGATGTGAAAGAGGTCATTCAGACGGTTACGGTTTACTCCGAAGTCGAACCGAACCAAATCCAAGACGTCACATCGACATTGGCCATGCCTCATGATTGGAAGACCACGGTCACAATTACTTTGGTCCAACCAGCAGGAAAACTTTATTATTATCTGAGCAAGAATGAGACTGAAACCAAAGAAACGGTCATGACCGGAACCCAGGTCGATGTCACTTCTGAAACCGTTACGCTTGAGGACCTCTCCATCGGCGAAAATACATATCTCCACATCGTTGTTGAACACAATGGTTATGTTCAGACGGCACATGAGCTGAACCGCATCACCGTGGTGGAAATTTCCACTCCGCAGGAATTCTACGACATGACGCAGCTTTCGCAAGCCAACCAAGCGGGTAAATACTTCCTGCTCAAAGCCGATTTGGATTTCGCAAACTTCGAATGGCAGCAAGTTGGTCAAAAGTTCTACGGAATCCTTGACGGTGACGGGCATGTCATTTCCAATTTGACCATCAACTCGCCCGCTTCCGTTTACGGCGGCATCTTCCGCGAAATCGACGGCGCGACGATAAAGAATCTTGTCTTTGAAAATGTCAATATCATTTCCGGAGGAGAACGTTCCGCTGTCATCACTGGTCAGGCAAGGGGCTCCAAGTCGACGATTGAAAACATCACCATCATTGATTCCAAGGTAACAATAGGCGACAGCACCACTCGGTCTTCAAACATGTACGGTGGCCTCATCATCGGAAGAGTAAACGGGGAAGCAGTCGTAAGAAATGTGAAAGTTGAAGCTTCCGAAGTTTATGTAATAGGAAAATATGTTGGCGGACTCGTAGGCTACGTCGAATCCGGTTCTTTGAGCTTGTACGATGTCGATGCCGAAATCAAAGTCACGGAGGAGTCCGATAACCCTCAATTGGTTGGCGGAATCGTCGGCCGCGTCGGAGAAAAAGGCGAATTGACGCTGAGACGCGTCGTCGCGAAGGTCGATTTGACCGGTCGGAAGAACATCGGCGGCTTGCTCGGAAAGAACGACGGGAAAGCTTACGTCTATGACGCTCTCGTCACCGGAAAGCTCCAACTCCTAGAAGGATCGACAAGCAAAGATCTCGGTGCGATTTCCGGAAATAAGGCCTTCAACACAACCGAGAATGTTTGGGCGGTTGCCGTCATCGGCGAAGGAACCGGAGGCAACAAGCAATCCGCTCCCGCTGAAAACACGCTTTCCGACATTTCCGTTGTTTCCGTTTCTTCCTGGTGGATCACGAACATGCCCAACATCGCCAACTCCGAACTCTGGGATGTTGAAGGATTTGCGATGTTGAAGAGAGAAGAGGTCGAAAAATTCACCGTCACCTTCGTCGCAGAAGGTGTGACGATCGATCCTGTCCAGGTCCGCAGCGGCGGAAAAGTCACACTCCCCACTCCGGAAAAAGAAGGGTACGAATTCAAGGGCTGGTTCACTGATTCCGACTTCACCACCCCCTTCAATCCGGACACCCCGATTACCGAAGACCTGACCCTTTATGCGCTTTTCGAGGAAATCACCGTTCCTCAATAGAAAGTCACATTCAATTCCAACGGCGGCTCTGAAGTGGCGGAGCAGACCGTTCTTGAAGGCGAAAAAGCCGTAAAACCGGCCGATCCGACTCGGGAAGGCTATGAATTCGCCGGTTGGTTCACCGATGCAGAATTCCAGAACCCCTTTGACTTCAACACTGCCATCACCGGCGACATCACCCTTTATGCGAACTGGACCAAGCTTGCGAAGGTCACGTTTGTTGCGAACGGTGGAATTGTGAAGTTCGGAGGAGAAGAAATAACCTTCATCTATGTGAAACCGGGCGAAACCCTGCCCGAATTGACGGCCACGAAGAAATTCGCTTCCTTCGCCGGTTGGTTCACTGATGATGAACTGACCCAGGCATTTGACACCGCAACTCAGATTGAAAATGACATCACTCTTTATGCGGGTTGGGAAGCGGAAGAGCCTGTTGAAATCGACACTGTCGAGAAACTGCTTGCCTTCCTGAGCAATCCCCAGGCAAAACAATATGTCCTTACCAAAGACCTTGATTTGACCGGCGAGACATTCAATCCTCCGGTAAAATCATTCAGCGGCATCTTCGACGGACAAGGCCATACGATTTCCAATCTCAACATCAATGCGGAAGCGGGTGTTTATGGCGGCATCTTCCGCGAAATCGACGGCGCGACGATAAAGAATCTTGTCTTTGAAAATGTCAATATCATTTCCGGAGGAGAACGTTCCGCTGTCATCACTGGTCAGGCAAGGGGCTCCAAGTCGACGATTGAAAACATCACCATCATTGATTCCAAGGTAACAATAGGCGACAGCACCACTCGGTCTTCAAACATGTACGGTGGCCTCATCATCGGAAGAGTAAACGGGGAAGCAGTCGTAAGAAATGTGAAAGTTGAAGCTTCCGAAGTTTATGTAATAGGAAAATATGTTGGCGGACTCGTAGGCTACGTCGAATCCGGTTCTTTGAGCTTGTACGATGTCGATGCCGAAATCAAAGTCACGGAGGAGTCCGATAACCCTCAATTGGTTGGCGGAATCGTCGGCCGCGTCGGAGAAAAAGGCGAATTGACGCTGAGACGCGTCGTCGCGAAGGTCGATTTGACCGGTCGGAAGAACATCGGCGGCTTGCTCGGAAAGAACGACGGGAAAGCTTACGTCTATGACGCTCTCGTCACCGGAAAGCTCCAACTCCTAGAAGGATCGACAAGCAAAGATCTCGGTGCGATTTCCGGAAATAAGGCCTTCAACACAACCGAGAATGTTTGGGCGGTTGCCGTCATCGGCGAAGGAACCGGAGGCAACAAGCAATCCGCTCCCGCTGAAAACACGCTTTCCGACATTTCCGTTGTTTCCGTTTCTTCCTGGTGGATCACGAACATGCCCAACATCGCCAACTCCGAACTCTGGGATGTTGAAGGATTTGCGATGTTGAAGAGAGAAGAGGTCGAAAAATTCACCGTCACCTTCGTCGCAGAAGGTGTGACGATCGATCCTGTCCAGGTCCGCAGCGGCGGAAAAGTCACACTCCCCACTCCGGAAAAAGAAGGGTACGAATTCAAGGGCTGGTTCACTGATTCCGACTTCACCACCCCCTTCAATCCGGACACCCCGATTACCGAAGACCTGACCCTTTATGCGCTTTTCGAGGAAATCACCGTTCCTCAATAGAAAGTCACATTCAATTCCAACGGCGGCTCTGAAGTGGCGGAGCAGACCGTTCTTGAAGGCGAAAAAGCCGTAAAACCGGCCGATCCGACTCGGGAAGGCTATGAATTCGCCGGTTGGTTCACCGATGAAGAGTTGAAGAATGAGTTTGATTTCGATACCGAAATCACTGCTAATATCACGCTTTATGCGAAATGGGAACCATTGTTCAAGGTTTCGCTGGTCTTGAACGGCGGAATCGCGAAACTAGATGGCAAAGCGGTAACGGAACTTTATGTGAAATCGGGCGAAGTCCTTCCGACCTTGGTCTTAGAGAAACCTCTTAATGACTTCGCTGGCTGGTTCACGGATGAAGGTTTGACGACAGCCTTCGATCTTGAAACTGCCATTTCTCAAAATCTCACGCTCTATGCGAAATGGGAAGAAACCGAAGCAGTCATTGAAAATTGGAACTGCTGAAGACTTTGTCGCTTTTCTGAACAATCCAGGGTTGAATAAGTATGTTTTGACCAGTGACATCGACATGGCCGGTCAAACATATGTTGCTCAGATTTTCAGCGGAATTCTCGACGGTCAAGGACATGTAATCAGAAACCTGTCATACAACGGTGGAGACGGAAGCGGTTTGTTCACCTACCTCCGCGGCATTGTCAGAAACATTGTCTTTGAGAATGCTTCGATAACCAGCTCCGGCCGTGCCGGTCTCATCGCCGGGGAAATTGACGTGACTGGTGTCGTGATTGATAACATTGTCGTTAAGAATCTTACGGTTACTGGAAAACAGCAAAATGGTGTCGGCGGCCTTGTTGCGGTCATAAAGGACGGTTCCGGAAGCGCCTCCTTCTCTAACATCTATATGAAAAACGTGACCATCGTCAATACTGGTCAAAAGAATGCCGGCGCCTTGGTTGCGTATGCGCGCGGCAAAGAAGCAACCGTCATTCGTGACATCCAACTCATTGACGTAAGCGTCAAAGCAACGGAACACGCCGGCGGTCTCATCGGCTGCGTCAAAACAACCCTTCCTGTCACTATGGAACGTGTAGTGTTGGAGAACGTCAAAGTAGAAGCCAGCAACTACGCTGCCGGGATAATCGGAAGACTTTATGATAGCGGATATAAAGATGTCACTCTGAGCAGTGCTTTCATAAAAGGTTTGGAAATCATCTGCTCCGGAAGTTATAAGAATGCGGTTACCGGAAGATATAGTGATATGGGTCTCGCATCTGTGTTCGGCGGGGAGTTCACCATTCCTTCCACAAGCAATGGTCAAACCGTTCAAACTCTCATCACAGATTTCGACGCCCTGGATCAAGATTGGTTTGAAGAAAACCTTCCCGCATTAACAGCGGATCCGTGGAGCATCGTAAAGGGATGGCCTGTATTGTTCAGCTTCCCTGAGGATGAGGCCATGCCCATTATTGAAGTTGTCGGCCAACCCGACAATACAGCAGTCAAAGTGGCGGGAACCGTTATCTTTCTCCACAAAAACGGGTTCTTCATTTCGGACGGAACAGGCGCCATCTATGTTTTCAGATATCCCACTGATGCTGACCTGAAAGCCAAAATCCTTCCCGGTGCCAAAGTGTTTTTAGATGGGAAATTAGTGATTTATAACGGTCTGCCTGAAATTAGCGACTACACGCTGACGGTTTTAAAAGAAGCTCCGGCAACCGGATTTGATTATCAATTCGCCGCTCCGGATGCCATTCTTACGGAAATCGCTCTTGCGGAAACGAATAATCCTTATGCCTACGGAAGAATTCTCCATGTTCAAGGGAAAATCCTCAGGTCCGGCAATTATTTCCATCTCGTTGATGAGAATTTTGATGTGAGAGTATCATTCGATAATAATCATCCTCAAGGATTCTTAGAGGAGATTCCCGCATTTGAAGGGAAGTTGGTTAAAGTTACGGTACTCACTTACGATTTCTTATCTTCCATCGGTATCTGGCGTGTTTTAGGCGCTCCTGGATCTGTTCAAGAAATTGAAACTTACATCTATGATGACGCCGACTTGGTTGCTGCCATTGCTGCCAAACTCAAGTCAGTTTTGGAAAACACTCCCGTCACTCAGGATCTTGAACTTCCCACATTAGGAGTGAATGACGCGACCATCGCCTGGACTTCCAGCCATCCGGACATCATCGGCAATGACGGAACCTTCAACGCTCCTGCGGAGGATACTGAAGTCGAACTCACCGCGAAAGTCACGCTTGGAACTGCAGAAAAAGAAGTGGTTATTAAAGTTATTGCGAAAAAGGCAGCAGTTTCAAGCGGAACTCCCGTAATTATCAGCCAGGCTTATGGCGGCGGCGGCAACAGTGGGGCAAAATATAAAAATGACTTCATTGAATTGTACAACACCACCGATGAAGACATTGACTTGACCGGCTGGGTAGTATTTTATGCTTCAAAAAGCAAAGATTTCAGTAAATCGAATAATATGTACATTATCCTTTCTGGAACTATAAAAGCAAAAAGTTTCTTCCTAATTCAAGCGGCTGCAGAATCCGGAGGTATAGAAAATCTTCCGACACCTGATGCTGTATGTGACATTGCGATGGGCGGAAGCGGCTTTAAGTTGGCCCTGTGCAACTCAGATACCCTTCCCACCGGTCCTGACAGTCCCAATGTTGTAGATTTTGTCGGTGCTGGAAGTGCAAATGCTTATGAAGGTAGCGGACCTGCCCCCGCACCGAGCAACACAACCGCGATAGTTCGCCCCAACTTGTTGGATACGGATGATAACAGCGTGGATTTTGAAACTGCGGCACCTAATCCCAGGAATTCGGCTTATGTTCTTGAGTAAACTGATCGTCCGGGATTAGAAAGCAGTATTTCCAAAAGCAAAAAAGCCAAGGTTTTATCGGTTTTCTCTGATTTCCTTGGCTTTTTTCTTTTCCCTTCAGAATGCCTCTTTAAGTGGTAAAACTTGAAGATTATATGGTCCTTTTGATGAAACAAAGTAAAGACATTTTGTTCGTATGAAAGAATCTTTTTGCCTTTTCTTATTTTTTCCTTCTATGTTATGGTAAAATTAAATCAGGTAGATTGAAGATTAATTTTTTGGATGAAAAACCATTTTTCATAAGGAAAATTGAGAAAGGATTAAGGAAATGGAAGTTAATAGGAAGGACAACTGCTTTTATCTCGGACCCAATTTTGACGAAAGAATTGGGGAAATTGTGTTTCATTTTGAAGGAGATGACATTGTCGTAACCCACACTTTTGTGGATCCCTCCTACCGCGGGCTTGGGCTTGCCGGGAAACTGGTCGATGCGGTCGTAAGCCTTGCGAGGAACGAAAGAAGAATGATCATTCCCGTTTGTCCATATGTAAAGAAAGTGCTGGAAAACGGTGATTTTGAAGATGTTTTGAAAAAGTCTGAACTTTAAAGCCGTTTTCATTGCTGTCATTCATAGAAGAAACAACAACCTTTCCTTCCCGGTGCATCCGGGTTTTTTAATTTATTATTATTTTGCTTGCATTTAAAAAAGTTTTATAGTATCATATTAACAGTAATAAATACTAATAAGGAATGATTATCATGAAAAACGCGAGAGAAACCTTCCAAAAAGCGATTGTTTATGAAAAGACGCTGGAACTTGCCAATCACCCGACGGCAGAGGAAGTCTACGTCGCCGTGAGGACGATCCATCCCAACATCAGCATGGGGACGGTCTACAGGAATTTGAACAGGCTTGCGGAAGAGGGGAAACTCAAAAAAATCGACATCCCCAACGCTCCCTCAAGATTTGACCACCAGCTCCATTCCCATCAGCATCTGAAATGCCGCATCTGCGGCGAGCTTTATGATGTGGATGCGGATTGCGACGCGGTTTTGAAAGACCTCGCCCCCGCCGGCTTCAAGGTTGAAAGCTATCAGATCATCTTTTATGGAGTTTGTCAAAAATGCAACAAGGAGGTAATATAGATATGGAAAACTGCTACAGAATGCCTTTGATCGGCGACAAAGCCCCGGAATTCACGGCAAAAACCACCCAGGGCGTGATCAACTTCCCTGAGGATTACAAAGGGAAATGGGTGATTCTCTTTTCCCATCCCGCCGATTTCACACCGGTCTGCACGACCGAATTTCTCACCTTCGCCTCGATGGCGGAAGAGTTCAAGAAACTGAACACCGAACTCGTCGGACTTTCTGTCGACTCGCTCTATGCGCACATTGCGTGGCTGAGAAGGATCCATGAACTGGAATGGAAAGATTTCAAGAACGTCGAGGTCACTTTCCCGGTAATTGAGGACATCTCGATGGAAGTCGCGAAGAAATACGGAATGATTCAGCCCAACCAATCCACGACCCAGGCCGTCCGGGCTGTCTTCGTGATTGACCCCGAGGGGACGATCCGCGCCATTCTTTACTATCCCCTTACCACGGGAAGGAATCTTGATGAAATCAAGAGGTTGGTCATCGCCCTGCAGACCGCGGACAAGGAAAACTGCGCGACGCCGGCAAACTGGCAGCCTGGCGAGGACGTCATCGTTCCGACCGCGGGATCCTGCGGAGTCGCCAAAGAAAGAATGGCGAGCCAAGACAAAAACATGTATTGCCTGGACTGGTTCCTGTGCTTCCGGAAACTGAAATAAGGTGTTTCCCTTCCGATTTAACCGAGCTGAAAGGCTCGTTTTTTTCTTTCCGGGTTTGTCTTGCTTATGGGGCGGGAATGTAGTAAAATGAAAAAAGAAGAAGGAGGTAAATTATGGCGGTGGAAATTAGCGGCCATGATCTCGATTTAGAGCAATTTATCAGGGTCGTCCGTTTCCGGGAGGAAGCGGTGCTCAGCAAAGAAGCGGAAGAAAGGATTGAAAAAGCGCGAGGGGCGATTGAGAAGATCATCAGCGAAAACCGGAAAGTCTACGGTCTCAACACCGGTTTCGGGAAGTTTTCGGAAGTCGTGATCTCCAACTCCGACCTGTCAGAGCTCCAGGTGAACCTCCTGCGTTCCCATGCCTGCGGGGTGGGTGCGCATTTGAGCGAAGAAGAAGTGAGAGGGATGATTCTTCTGCGGGTCAACGCCCTGGCGAAGGGTTATTCCGGAATCAGACTTGAAACCGTGAAGCAGCTTCTGCTCTACCTCAATAAAAACATCATCCCTGCCATCCCCGAACAGGGCTCCCTGGGCGCAAGCGGTGATCTGGCGCCGCTCGCCCACATGGCTTTGCCGTTGATTGGGGAAGGGGAGGTATATTTCCGGGGGAAACTCCTTCCCGCAAGGGAAGCCTTGGAACTTGCCGGCATCGAACCCCTGAAACGTCTGGAAGCGAAGGAGGGCTTGTCCCTGATCAACGGAACCCAGGCAATGGCCGCGATCGGCGCTTTGGCCCTTTTTGATGCTTTGCAGCTCGCCCGGATTGCTGATGTGGCGGGGGCGCTTTCCTTGGAGGCTTTGCTTGGCGTCCGCGATGCTTTCGCGCCGGGAATCCACATGGCCCGGGGCCAGCGCGGTCAGATCGCCGCCGCGGAAAACGTCAGACGCTTAACCGAAGGAAGCGGTCTTCTGACCTCGCAGGGGGAAGTCAGGGTCCAGGACGCCTATTCCCTCCGCTGCCTCGCCCAGGTGCACGGCGCGAGCCGGGACGCCCTGGCTTATGTGAAGGAAAAACTGGAAATCGAAATGAACGCCGCGACCGACAATCCCTTGATTTTCGGCGATAAAGTGATTTCCGGCGGGAATTTCCATGGCGAAGTCCTCGCCCAGGCGTTCGATTTTATGAAGATCGCGGTTGCGGAACTGGCGAACATCAGTGAGCGAAGGATTGAAAGGCTTGTGAACCCCAGTTTGAACGCGGGGCTTCCTCCCTTCCTCGTCGCGAACCCCGGCCTGAACTCCGGCTTCATGATCGTCCAATACAGCGCCGCCTCCTTGGTGAGCGAAAACAAGGTTCTGGCGCATCCTGCGAGCGTCGACTCCATCCCATCCTCTGGGAACCAGGAAGACCACGTCTCGATGGGAACCGTCGCCGCCAGGCAGGCCCGCGACATCCTGAAGAACGCCAGGAAGGTGCTGGCGATGGAAATCTTCACCGCCTGCCAGGCTTTGGATTTCCGGGACAAGAAACTCGGAAACGGAACCGGAGCGGCTTTCAACCATTTCCGGAAAGCTATTCCCTTCCTGGAAAACGACGAAATCATGTATCCTTTCCTTGAAAAGGCGGAGAACATCATAAAGGATCCGGCTTTCCTCCAAGCCGTCGAGGAGAAGACCGGACCACTGAATTAGGAGGGTGTGATGAACAACAAAACCATTTCCGATGCGATGAAAATCAAACTCGATTCGATCTTTTCCGAACTGCCTCCGAAGGCGGAGTTTGACCCGAACGTCCGGAGGGCGCCGAAGAGGGAGTTCGTACTGAGCGAAAAGGAGACCATCCTCGCCCTCAAGAACGCGCTCCGTTACGTGCCCGAGAAATGGCACGGAATTCTCGCGGAGGAATTTTTGGAGGAACTTTTGACCCGGGGAAGAATCTACGGCTACCGTTTTCGGCCCCGGGAGCGGATTTACGGAAAGCCGATCGATGAGTACAAAGGCAAGACCGTAGCCGGTCGGGCCCTCCAGGTAATGATTGACAACAACCTCGACGTCGACGTCGCCCTCTATCCCTATGAACTGGTCACTTACGGGGAGACTGGCGCCGTTTTCCAGAACTGGATGCAATACTGGCTCGTGAAGCGTTACCTGGAGTTGCTTGAGGAGGACCAGACCCTGGTTCTCGCTTCCGGGCACCCTTTGGGAGTCTTCAAATCGCACCCGCTTTCCCCCCGCGTGATCATCACAAACGGCCTCATGGTCGGCTTGTATGACGACTTGGCGAATTGGAATCGGGCCGCGAGCCTCGGCGTCGCATCCTACGGGCAGATGACCGCGGGAGGCTGGATGTACATCGGTCCCCAGGGAATCGTCCACGGAACCTATTCCACGCTTTTGAACGCGGGACGGGAGAAACTGGGAATCCCCCGTGACAAGAACCTCGCGGGCAAACTCTTCGTCTCGAGCGGCCTCGGCGGGATGAGCGGTGCCCAAGGGAAGGCGGCCGTAATCGCCGGGGGAGTCGGGGTGATTGCGGAAGTGGATTATTCGCGGATCAAGACCCGCCATGAGCAGGGCTGGATCGATGACATCGTCGATACTCCCGAGGAAGCCTTCAACCTCGCCTACAAATACGTCCAGGAGCAAAAACCCCGGGCGATCGCCTATTATGGAAACGTCGTCAACCTTCTGGAATACGCCGACCGGAAAAACCTGAAAATCGACCTGCTTTCCGACCAGACCTCCTGTCACAATGTCTACGACGGCGGTTACTGTCCGGTGGGCTTGACCTATGAGGAACGCACGGAAATGCTCCGCGAAGACAAGGCCAAGTTCTGCCAGTTGGTCGACATCAGTCTGCGGCGGCATTTTCTGGCGATCAAGTCCCTCGTCGCCAAGGGCGCCTATTTCTTCGATTACGGAAACAGCTTCCTGAAGGCGGTCTTTGACGCCGGGGTTGCGGAAATCTGCAGAAACGGCAGGGATCCGAGCGAAGGCTTCATCTGGCCGAGCTATGTGGAGGACATCATGGGTCCGATCCTCTTCGATTACGGCTATGGGCCCTTCCGCTGGGTCTGCCTTTCAGGAAAAGAAGAGGACCTGGACAAGACCGACCAGGCAGCGCTCTCCTGCATCGACAAGGATCGCCGTTTCCAGGATCTGGACAACTACAACTGGATCAAGAATTCCAAGGAATACAATCTCGTCGTCGGCACCAAGGCGCGAATCCTTTATCAGGACGCTTCCGGGAGGGTGAGGATCGCCCTGAAGTTCAATGAGATGGTCAGGAACAAGGAGATCGGACCCGTTATGATCGGCCGCGACCATCACGACGTCGGGGGCACCGATTCCCCGTTCCGGGAGACCGCGAACATCACGGACGGTTCCAACATCATGGCGGAAATGGCGACCCATGTTTTTGCGGGCAACTGCGCCCGGGGCATGACGCTCGCCGTGCTCCACAACGGCGGAGGCGTCGGAATCGGGAAGGCGATCAACGGCGGTTTCGGACTCGTCCTGGACGGATCCAAACGCGCCGACGAAATCATCAAAACCGCCCTGGCCTGGGACGTGAACGGCGGAATCGCCCGGAGGGCCTGGGCGCGGAATCCGAATTCGCTTGTGACCGCCGTCGAACACAACCTGAATTCCACCGACCACATCACGCTTCCTTATTTGCCGGATGAAAAAATGCTTGTTGACCTGGTGAGGAGGAATTATGTCCCCGGCGGAAAATAAACTGACCGTGTATCACGGCATCCGCCTTCTTTATACACTTGCGGGACCGTTCCCGCGGAAGGGGAATCGGATGGGGGCTTTGCGACCACTTGAAGACGCCTACATCGCCGTTGAAAACGGAAAGGTGAAGGAAGTCGGAACCGGAGACGGTTACCGGAAATTCAAGGATGCCGAACTTTTGAAACTTGACGGCGACCTGGTCGTTCCTGGCTTCATCGATGCCCACACGCACTTGGTTCATGCCGGTTCTCGGGAAAACGAAATGCGGCTGAAGCTTTCCGGAGTCGAGTATTTGGAGATCCTGAAAAGCGGCGGCGGCATCCTTTCGACGGTCCGGGCGACCCGTGCCGCTTCCTTCCAGGAACTTTACGCTCAGGCCGCCGGGCGCCTGAAAAACATGCTCGCCCTTGGTGTAACTTCCGTTGAAGCTAAGAGCGGCTACGGTCTGGATTGGGATACGGAAATCAGGCAGCTTGAGGTTGCGTCCCGACTGGATCGGGACCTTCCCCAGACCCTTGTTTCCACATTCATGGGCGTGCACGCGCTTCCGGAAGAATACAGGGCTTGCCCCCGAGCCTTTCTCGAATTGATGAAGAAGGTCCTCGAGGAAGTGCGGAAAAGGGATCTCGCCCGCTTCGTGGACATTTTTTCGGAAGAAGGGGTGTTCTCCCTTGAAGAAGCGCGGGATATTTTGAGACATGCTCAGAAGTTGGGGTTTGGAGTGAAGATCCATGCGGATGAGATGAACGCCCTCGGCGGCGCGCGGCTCGCTGCGGAAATCGGCGCGGTCTCCGCGGAACATCTTCTGAAATCCGCCGAAGAGGATTTAAAGTTTCTTGCGGAAAGCGAAACTATCGCCGTGCTCCTGCCTTTGACTTCCTTCTATCTGAACAAGGATTTCGCCCCGGCGCGGAAAATAATCGATTACGGAGGTGCGGTCGCCATCGCCAGTGATTACAACCCCGGAAGCAGCCCTTCCGAAAACCTGCAGTTCGCCATGCAACTTGCGGTTTTGAAAATGAAGATGACTCCCGAAGAGGCGCTCGCTGCCGTAACGATAAACGCCGCCGCCGCTTTGGGGCTGGATTGGAAAGGGAGTTTGGAAGCCGGAAAAGATGCCGATTTCGTCGTCTTGGCGGCTCCTAATCTCGATTATTTCTTTTATCGCTTTGGAATCAATCTCGTAAGAGAAGTCTACATAAAAGGTGAAAGGGTTTATTGAGGTGCATCCATGAGCTTTTTTGATTTGAAAATGGTTGAGTTTTTGGATAAAGTCGACTCCGCCGCCCCCACTCCCGGCGGCGGAACTGTTTCTGCTGCCGCGATTGCCTTCGGAATCGGCCTGCTCCGGATGGTAGGGAACCTAAACGTTTCGAAAAAGAAATTCCGGGAGCTTCCGGATACTGTCCGGGAGGATTTTCAAGGCAGGCTTGGGGAACTTGCATCCCTGAAGCAGGAAGCGATCGCTTTGGCGGATTTAGACAGCGCCGCTTTTGAGAAGATCATGAATGCCTATCGGCTCGGGAAGGAAACGGAGGAAGAAAGAAGGAAAAGGGAAGAAGCGATTTTGCTTTCCACCAAAGAAGCGACCGAAATCCCGCTTGCAACCGCGCGGCTCGGTCTCAAAGCCTTGGAAACCGCGCTCCCCATGCTTTCCCATGCCGTGAAATCAGCGTTTTCCGATTTCGGGGTGGGAACGCTGTTGCTTGCCGCCGGCATCAAAGGTGCGGTGCTGAATGTGAAAACGAATCTGGTGGGCTTTTCTGATGCCGGATTCAAAGAGGCCTGTTTGGAGGAATGTGAAAGAATCGTCGTGAGCGCGGAAAAAATGACTTCCGAAATCCAAGACTTGCTTAATAAGGCCTTCAATTGAAAGAAGAAAAGTTTTATTTCTAATAAATGTCGAAATGTGGTATAATAATCAAGTATGATGAATGGAGTGCTTCTGGTAAACAAAGAAAAGGGAATGACTTCCCATTTCACAATCCAAAAGGTCAAAAAGATTCTCGGCGTGAAGAAAATCGGACACGCGGGGACGCTCGATCCTCTCGCGACCGGTCTTCTGGTCGTCCTCCTCAATTCCGGAACCAAACTCTCACCCTATCTTTTGGGCCAGGACAAGGAGTATCTGGGCGAAGTGACAGTGGGGATTGCGACCGACACCGAGGATTCTGAAGGGAAGGTCATTTCCCAAAAAGAAGTTAGGGAACTTCCGGACCCCGATTCCGTCCTCGCTTCCCTCCTCGGGAAAAGGCTTCAAACTCCGCCTCTTTTTTCCGCCCTGAAACAATCCGGGAAGAAACTCTATGAGTACGCCCGGGCGGGAATGGATGTGGAGAGGGAGCCAAGGGAAATCGAAGTGCTTGCCCTGGAAAGAAGAAGTCCCGTCGTCCTTGATGAGGGCGTCGCCCGTTTCACTTTCTTTTGCCGGGTCTCCAAAGGAACCTACGTCCGGACGCTCGCGAAGGAAATCGGCGAAAAACTGGGGTATCCAGCGCATCTTTCCGCCCTGGAACGCCTAGCCAGCGGACATTTCCGGCTTGAAGCGGCCAATTCCCTGCATGATCTGGAATGCGGGGCTTTCCGGATTATCCCGATGGCCGAGGCCCTGCCCTTTCCGAAACTGGAAGCTGGGGTGCTTGCGGAGAGGGTTAAAAACGGAAGCCGGCTTCCTGAAGATTTTGTCGGAAGCAGGGAACCATTCATCGCTTTTACAGATGGGGGAGAGCTCATCGCCGTTTATAAATTCAAAGAAGGGTACTACTACGCGGACAGAGTATGGAACTGATTCATTTCCAAGACCTTGATTACCATCATTTGGGGAGGCTCGCGCTCGCCTTGGGAGAGTTTGACGGTCTCCACATCGCCCATCAAAGATTGATCCAAGAAGCGGTGAGGTTTGCGAGAGAAAACGGGCTGAAATCGGCGGCGCTCACCTTTGATCCCCATCCCGATTTCGTGTTGAAGAAGAGGCCTTATCAGGGTTACATCACGCCCTTTTCCGAAAAGGTGAAGGCGATGGAATCCTTGGGTTTGGATTATCTCATCGTCGTCAATTTTACCCCGGAATTCGCGGGGCTTGCGCCCGAGGAGTTTGAAAAAAACGTCCTTTCCCGGTTCCTGATTGCGAAACTCTTCGTCGGCTTCGACTACCGCTACGGAAGGCGGGGCGCGGGCACGGCGGAGCGGCTCAAAGGGATCTATCCCACCCGGGTGATGGAAGAAATCACCTTCAAGGATGAGAAGGTCGGGTCGACCGTGATTAGGGGGCTGCTTGCGGAAGGGAGGACGGAGGAAGCCGCGACCCTTCTTGGACGTTTCTACAGCATCACGGGGAAAGTGACTCCGGGAGAAGGCGTGGGCAGGACCATCGGCTATCCGACAGCGAACATTGAACTCGCAGAGGATTACCATTTCCTTAAAAAAGGCGTCTACGCCATCTACGTCACGCTTGGCTCGGAAAAGTTCCGGGGCGTCTGCAACCTCGGTCACAATCCGACTCTGAACTATGTCGAGCGTCCCCGTCTGGAAGTCCACATCCTCGATTTCAACAAAAACATCTATGGCCGGGAAATCTCCGTGGAATTCGTGCGGTTCCTGCGCCCGGAAATAAAATATGACAATCCCGCCGACCTTGCGGAACAAATCAAGGAAGACATCGCGGCGGCGGCGAAAATTCTGGAGGAAGCATGAAGATTGCCGTGATCGGCGCGATGCGCAAAGAAATCGAATACCTGCTTCCGGAATTGGAAGACCTGCGCGAGGAAACCAAATTGAAAACCACCTTTTACCTCGGCCGCTGTGCCGGTCATGACCTCGTCGTCGTCCAGTCGGGCATCGGCAAGGTCGCTTCCGGAATCCTCTTTTCCGCCCTCATCCACGCCTACCCCGACGTCGCTTTCGCAATCAACACCGGCGTCGCCGGCGGCGTTCCCGGGCGGGTCGAAATCGGAGAAGTGGTGGTTGCGGAGAGGCTCGCCTATGCTGATGTCGATGTCAGGGCGGGCGGGGACTACGCCTTCGGGCAGCTTCCGAACTGCCCCCTGTTCTTTCCTTCCAGGTGTGATCTTGTGAAGGAGGCGGATTTCCCCCACAAGGTCGGAACGATTCTTTCCGGCGACAGGTTCTTTTCGGAAACCGAGGACATCTCCGCTCTTCTGGAGGTCCATTTCCAAGACGAAAAGGTCCTCGCCCTGGACATGGAGTCCGCGGCTTTCGCCCAGAGCGCCTGGTTTTTCGGAGTTCCTTTCCTTTCCGTCCGGGCGGTGAGCGACATCATCGGTCGGCATGGGCAGTTCGAGGAGTATCTCGCGAACCTGGAGGCCGCGGCCCGGAACAGCAACAAGTTCCTGCTTGCGGCGCTTGCGAATTTGTGATTCAAATTTAAGGAAAACATTTTACATCTGATCAGAAATGTGTTATAATAATTCAGTCCGTGCACTCTGATAAACGCATCTCCGACGTTTGTCTGGGGCATCTGGCAAAAATCTATTATAGGAGGAAAAAACATGTCTTGCATTTCCAAAGAAGAAAAGGCGCAGATCATCGCCAAGTTTGGAAAAAACGAAAAAGACTCGGGTTCCGTGCAAGTTCAAATCGCGATTCTGACGGCGGAAATCAACCGTCTGAATGACCATCTCAAAGAACATCCTCACGATTACCATTCCAGAAGGGGTTTGTTGAAGAAGGTAGGTCATCGTCGGAATTTATTGAACTACTTGAAAAGAACGGACACGCAAGCTTACTTGGATTTGATCAAAGAATTGAATCTCAGAAAGTAAAGGGAAGGGTATTTTCATACCCTTTTTGAAAAACCAACAAGGAGAAGAAATGAACGAGAAAAGAGTTTTTGAATACCAACAAGGAAACCGCAAATTCATCGTAGAAATCGGCGAAGTCGCGAAACAGGCGAACGGCGCCTGCATCGTCAGATTCGAGGACACAGCCGTTCTTTCCGTTGCCGTTTTCTCCGACAAACCCTCGAATCAGGATTTTTTCCCGCTCACCGTCAACTATCAGGAAAAGCTTTATGCCGCGGGGAAGATCCCGGGCGGCTTCTTTAAACGGGAAGGCAGACCGAGCGAGCATGAGACCTTGGTATCAAGGCTGATCGACCGGCCCCTCAGGCCCCTCTTCCCGGAAGGCTTCCGGAACGAGGTCCAGGTCATCAACATAGTCCTAAGCGCCAATCCGGACAACTCCTCGGAGATGGCGGCGATGCTCGGTTCTTCGGTCGCGCTCACGATTTCCGAAATACCTTTCAACGGCCCGATCGCCGGCGTCAACATCGGCCGGGTCAACGGCCAGTTCGTTTACAACCCGACCGTTGAAGAACAGGAGGCATCCGACATGTTCATCACGGTTGCAGGAACCGCGAATGCGATCAACATGGTTGAAGGCGAAGCCAAGGAAGTCATGGAAGAAGATCTCGTGGATGCGTTGGAGTTCGCGCATGAAGAAATCAAGCGGTTGGTTGCCTTCCAACAGGCGATCCGCTTTGAAGTCGGAAAAGAAAAGATTGTTCCGGAACTGAGACTCGTTCCGGAAGAGATCGACAAATTAGTCCGCGACATGGCGGAAAAAGAACTTGTGGCAGCGGTTTTCACCCCGGACAAACTGGAAAGGGCCGCGAAAATCGACGCCATCAACGAACGGGTGATTGCGGAACTCACCGAAAAGTTCAAGGATGACGAAGATTACGAGCAGAAGATGAAGTTCGTGAACGAAGTCCTGGAAAGGATCGTCGCTGACGAGGTGCGGAGACTCATCATCGAAGACCACATCCGGCCGGATGGCAGGAAAATCAACGAAATCCGTCCGCTCTCATCCCGCGTCGACCTCTTCACGCGGACGCACGGTTCCGCTCTCTTCACGAGAGGACAGACCCAGTCCCTCGCGGTCGTGACCTTGGGCGCTTTGGGTGAGAACCAGATAATCGACGGCCTCGGAGTCGAGGATTCGAAGCGGTTCATGTTCCACTACAACTTCCCGCCATTCTCCGTCGGTGAGACCGGCAGGTACGGTTCTCCCGGAAGAAGGGAAATCGGTCATGGAGCGCTTGCGGAAAGGGCGCTGTTGCAAGTAATCCCAAGCGAAGACGAGTTCCCCTACACAATCCGCGTCGTTAGCGAAATCTTGGAATCCAACGGTTCTTCAAGCCAAGCCTCGATCTGTTCCGGTTCGATGGCGCTGATGGCTGCGGGCGTGCCAATCAAAGCTCCCGTCGCCGGCATCGCCATGGGACTGATCATGGATGGCAACAAGTACACGATCCTGACCGACATCCAGGGCATGGAAGACCATTTCGGCGATATGGACTTCAAGGTCGCCGGCACGAGGAAAGGCGTAACCGCCTTACAGATGGACATCAAGATCCTGGGCGTAAGCAAGGATATCATGAAACAAGCCTTGGCACAGGCCAGGGAAGGCAGAATGCAGATTCTTGATCACATGGCTCAGACCATCCCCGCACCGCGTCCGGAAGTCAGCCCCTATGCACCGAAGGTCATCTCCTTCAAGATCGATCCCGAGAAGATCCGCGAAGTCATCGGTTCCGGTGGGAAAGTCATCACAGACATCATCAACCAATGCAACGATGTCAAGATCGACATCGAACAGGATGGCCGCGTAACGATTATGCACGTGGAGAAATACTGGTGCGAGAAAGCCGCGGAAATCATCCGGAACATCGTCCGGGTTGCAGAAGTCGGAAAGCTTTATTCCGGAAAAGTCGTCCGGATCGAGAAATTCGGAGCCTTCGTCGAGCTGTGGCCTGGTTGTGAAGGGTTGCTCCACATCTCCAAGATGGCGGAGGAAAAGGTCAACAAAGTCGAAGACGTCCTGGCTTTGGGCGATGAAATCACTGTCAAAGTCATCGGCATTGACGACAAGGGCCGCGTCGACTTAAGCAATCCCTACATCAGCGAAAAGAAAGCCAAGAAAAGAGGAAGCGGCAATTTCCGGAAGCCTTCAGGAGGCCGCGAACGGAAAGAGTCGCAACCGATCAGAAAATAACTTCTCCTAACCAGAGAGGTTTATTTTTTTATTTGGAAAAAATGCCAAGGCGGTATGACTTGCATTTCCGGGGAAAATCGTATATAATATATGTGAATTGTATTCGGGCAATCGAGCGGAAAATGCATTCCGTTAGGAAAGTCCTTGCTAGCACATGCTGAGACGCATGTAGTGTTTATGCCTAACGAAAAAATAAGTTAGGACACCCCCGTGGGAGGGTGATGGCGGAGATGACCCTGTAAAATGGCGATTCTCCATAAAGTGCCACAGTGACGAAGTTTCCGGGAAACCGGAAAGTGAAACGGGTAAACCCCATAAGCTAGAAACCCAAATTATGGTAGGGGAACCTTGAATCCGGAAATGAACGGATTCGGGGCTGCCGCCTCCGGCGGCAGAGATAAATGATTGCCGCTTCCGTAAGGAAGTACAGAACAAGGCTTACAGAATACAATTCCCACACTCACACATATGGAAACCATATGTGTTTTTTCTATCGGGTGAAAAATATGTTCAAAAAAACGGAATTCATCACAAGCGCAGTTTCCAAAGAACAATATCCGAACAAGTCCGGGCTTCCCGAGTTCGCTTTTTTGGGACGCTCAAATGTCGGGAAGTCGAGCCTGATCAACGCCATCGCCGGGCGGAAAATGCTCGCCCACACCTCCTCGAAGCCGGGGAAGACGCGGGCGGTCAACTTCTATCTGATCGATGACGCTTTCTACCTGGTCGACCTTCCGGGCTACGGGTACGCCGGGACCGGAATCGAAAAACGCCTCACCTACGGAGGCTACATCGAGGAATACCTGAAGGGAAGTTTGAACCTCAGGCGGGTTTTCCTCCTGATCGACACCAAGGTCGGCGCGACCGAGGACGATGTCCTGATGCTGGACTTCCTTCGCCACTTCAACATCCCCACCTTCGTAATCGCGACCAAGGCGGACAAGGTCGGAAAGACACTCCTGTACAGGCATCTGAAGGCGATCAGGGAGAAACTGAAACTCGGAGAAGGGGGAATCCTTCCCACCTCCGCCGAGACCCAATATGGAATCGAAGAACTCAGGAACCTTTTGAACTGAACCCGTGCGTTGCGCTTGGGTTCTATTTTTTTCCTCCTCCTCATAATATTCTATGTAGGAGGGATACTATGGAACTAAGCATCAGTTGCGAGGCCGCGGTCAAATTGGATAAGATGCGGGATGTCCAGGACGTGCATTGCGCAATCAATGATTTCAACGTGAACGGGGACGCGCTCGAAGGAAGCATCAGGATCTGGGGGAACTATTTCAAAGATGACGTCGAGAACCTCCATGATTTCACCGACCTCGTTCCTTTCACAATCGTCTTCAAAGACAAGAACTTCCAAATCGATGACATCGAAGTTCGGGATTTTGAATTCCAGGAAATCGTGAACCAGGGAATTGAATGCCGTTTCAACATCGCCGTCGCTTACACGCCGCTTGAGGGAGCGGAAGCGGGAACGGAAGAAGAAGCGGAGATCGGAGCTGAGGTTGAGGAAATCACCGCGGCGGAGGAAAAAGGAGAAGATGTGGTTGAAGAATCCGCGGAGGAGGAAAGCGCGGAAGAGGATGTTGAGTTATCCGACGACATCCTCAAGAACGAAATCAACCAGAAATACAACGAACTTTTGAACGAGATTCTGGAGGCGAGGGCCGAAGAAAATTTTTGCGCGGAGGAAGCGAAGAAAGCGATCACCATCAATAGCGGCGAATCCCGGGACGACTGCCGGGGTTTCTTGAGAAACCTGAAGAGCGAACAGAAATCAATCAAGGTTTTCTACACCACCAAGGAAACCGACATTGAAAGCATCTGCAGGAACGAGCGGGTCAGCGTCGAAAAGGTCTACCGGGACAACCAAAAAATCGACTTTCTCAACAAGCGCCGCATCATCATAAAATGATCAGAGTCTTCCGGGGCTTAAGGGACTTATACGACCTCTCTTTCGCTTCCTACAAACCGCTCACTTCGAAGACGTTCCGCTTAAAAACGAAGGATGGTTTGCTTTACTTTTCCAAGAGAAGCGAGCTTTACGCCAAGGAAAAGTACAATTTCCTCTATCATCAAGGAATCAAGAACATCTTTTATCCTTTGAGGAACAGATTGGGAGAATTCGTGAGCGAAGTCAGGAAGAACAAATATTTCGTGAGCGAATACGTGAACGCTCCCGAAATCCTGGGCGAACTGAAGGCTACCGCCCTATTGGAAGAACTCACCGACCTGCACAACAACACTTTCTTTAAACGGCAGCTTTCCGCGGATTTTTCCCGCAGGAAGATGGAACTGCTCTTCGAATACCTGCAATACAAGTTCAATGTCCTGGAAGCCTACATCCGAACCCTCGAAACCCGCCCGTTCGACGAGTTCAGCATCCCCATCCTGAAGAACTACCGGCACATCCTGGATGCGAAGAAGGTGATGGGGCAGATCCATCGGCGCTTGGTCTCCGACATCAAGGAGAAAAAAAGCATCTATTACGCCTTCGTGCACAACAATCCGAAAACGAGCCACATCCTGTTCCGCTCCGGAAAAAGATACCTCACCAGCATCGAAAGAGCGAAAATCGGCATCACCTCCCTCGACCTCGCCAAGTTCTACATCAATTCCGAAGGAATCAACATCGACAGGAAGAATCTTGTGGAGCGGTACTTCGGGAAGTTCGACGACGACTTTTACAGCAACTATTTCAATTTCCTCGTTCTGCTCTATTACCTCCAGGGAATCGTCATTTATGACAAGGACTATGTCAGCTGCCAGAGTTTCCTCTACGCGAGTTCCGAAATCAAGAAGTTCCTCAATGCTTTCGGATTAATCAAAGATAAAACGGAGTAGTTTTATCTTTTTCTTTTAATTTCCCTTCCCTTGGTTTATAATAGGGCTGGGTGAAAGACATGCAGGAAAAAAAGCGCGACAGCCAGTACCTTTACCGGGGGAGGATCCTCAATCTCCGACGGGACACAGTCGAACTGCCGAACGGGAAGGAAGCTTTCCGGGAGGTCGTGGAGCACAGCGGCGCGGTCGCCTGCCTCGCGGTCAAAGACGGCCGGGCAGTGTTTGTAAAACAGTTCCGCTCGCCCTTGAATGAGGAAATCCTGGAGATTCCCGCGGGCCGGATTGAAAAAGGAGAAAACCCGGAAGATACGGTCGTGAGAGAACTAAAGGAAGAGGTCGGAATCGAAGCGAAGCGCCTCTGGAAACTCGGGTCGATCTTTCCCACGCCCGGTTATTCCGACGAGATCATCCATCTCTATCTCACCGATGATTTCCAATCCACAGCAACGGATCCGGACGAGGATGAGTTTGTACAAGCGGTGGAGATCGCCCTTTCCGATGCGCTTGCGCTCGTCCATAATGGCGAAATCAAGGATGCGAAAACAATCTGCGCTCTGCTCATATACAAGGAAAAATACATGCGGGAGGGAAAATGATGGTGCTTGCGAAGCATGCGTCGGGAAAGGCGCTCCAAAACGACAATTTGGAAATCGCCGCCCGGGCGAAACAGGCCAAAAAAGCCGATCCTTCGGTCATTGACGCCACATCAGGGATGTTCTACCATGAAGGCAATGTCTTCAGCGGTTTCCGGACTGTGGAAAAGGTCCTGAATGCCCTGTCCGCTGAAGAGTTCTACGCCTATTCCTCGAGCGACGGGGGCTATCATTTCAAGGAAGCCGTCCTGAACTGGGTGTTTTCGGATTTCCGGGAGGAAATCGAAGCGGAAAACACCCTCCGGGTTGTCGCGACCCCCGGAGGAACGGGAGCGATCTTTTCCGCGGCGTTCCTCGGTTTGGATCCGGGAGAGAGGATCCTCTTCCCGAGGCTCTGCTGGGCTCCCTATTACGGCATCGCCGCGAATCTTGGCTTGATTCCGGAAACCTTTGAATTCTTCTCGGAAGAGGGGGTCAACATCAAAGGCTTGCAGGAAAAGGCGGAACGAATCGCAAAGGAGCAGGGAAAACTCGTCCTCATCATCAACGACCCCTGCAACAATCCGACGGGTTATACCTTGTCGGAAGAGGAACTGGGGGATATCATCGCCTTCCTCGGATCCCTGGAAAACCCTTGCCTTTTCATCTATGACATCGCCTATCTCGATTTTGCTTTCTCCGACCCCCTCAAGGCGCGGAAGAGTTTCCAAATCTTAAGCAAAGCTCCGGAAAACGTCTTTTCCGGAATCGCCTTCAGCGCCTCGAAATCCTTCTCCGTCTACGGACAGAGGCTCGGGGCCCTCATCGTCATGGGCCGGAACGGAAAGGCCGTTTCGGAATTTTATGAAGCCGCGAAGTTCAACGCCCGCCATACCTGGTCGAATGCGAACAAGGGCTTGATCAGCCTGATGGTCATGCTGGACAGGAACCCGGAACTGAAGAAGGAGCATTTAGCGGAAGTGAGAGAGGTCTTGGCGACGATTCAGAAGCGGGCGGGGATCTTCCTTGAGGAAGCCCGGGAAATAGGACTTAAAACCTTTCCCTACAGGAGCGGTTTCTTCATCACAATCCCCGTAAATGACGCGGACGGGGCTTTGGCGGCCCTCGTCGAGGATGACATTTATCTCCTTCCGACTGCCGATTCAATCCGGCTCGCCGTCTGTTCCCTTTCCGAAGGTGAACTCAAGGGGCTTGGGGGGAGAATCAAGAAAAAGATTTCCCGTTTTCAATAATTCCGGTTGAAATTGTTTGACTTGGGAGAGGAAAAGTTGTATAATAAATAAGGTTATTCAGGTGATTTAGATGAAGTGGTCGCTGCAACAACTGCATAAGCATAACGGCCAGCCCTTTTCCTTTTCCGGAACTATGACTTTCGATGAGGAAATCGCGAACATCAGCGACATCCTCGCGCTTTCGGAAGTGGAAGTGGCGGGTACCGGTCGGCATGTGGTTGACGACGATTTCGAGTTCGAACTCCGCATCAAGGCGACCTTGACGCTCGAGGACGCCCGCACGCTCGAACCTGTCCGCTACCCGATCGACATCCGGGTCCAGGAAGTTTTCAGCCCCGACCCCGACCACGCCGATGCTTATTTGGTTGAGAAGAACACCATTGACTTACGGCCCTTGGTTTGGGAATGCATCCTTCTCGAAAAACCCATGCGCGTCGTAAAGGAAGAAATCACCGGTAACTAGACTTTACAAGAGGTGAATTATTATGGCGATTGCTCCGCCCCGACGAATTTCCAAAACAAGAAAACGCCAACGCCGTAGCCATTTCAAACTTGACATGCCGAGCATGATGGTTTGCCCGAACTGCGGGGAAATGAAACTCGCCCATGTCGTATGCAAAAAGTGCGGCTATTATGACGGCAGATTAGTTAAGGAAATTAAGGTCAAGGAAGAAGAGAAAGCCGAAGCCGCCGAACCGAAGAAAGAAAAGAAAGCAAAAAAAGCGGAGGCAGCTGAAGCCAAGAAGGCCGAAAAGAAGACGGCCAAAAAACAAGACAGCAAGAAAGAATAGTCTTGCTTAATTAAAAAGCACTTTTGTAAGTGCTTTTTAATTTTAAAGCGGTTTTTTTTAAACAATTTTCATTAAAAAAGTAAAGGTTTCATTCCAAAAATTCCGACAAACTTCGCTTGAAGAAGTTTGTCTTTTTTTGTTTTTGTTGATAATTCAAATTTTTTTGGAAAATATAAAACAAAGTGCTTGCAATTGATTTTCCTCTATTGTATACTATAGGTGGGTAAAAGTGGGTAAAAGTGGAGGAAAATCATGCTCATAGGCGAATTCCGTTACAACATCGACGACAAAGGGCGGCTTTTCATCCCCAGCGAGTTCCGAGAAGAACTGGGAGCGGAAGTCGTCATCAACCGCGGAATCGAAAAATGCCTCTACGTTTACCCGATGGGGGAATGGGAAGTCATCCTGAAGAAACTTTCCACCCTCTCTTTTACAAAAAAATCCAACCGTGAGTTCAGCCGGATGTTCCTCTCCGGAGCCTACAGGCGGGAAATTGATTCGAAAGGCCGAATCAACCTGGAGAAAAGCCTGATGGAATACGCGGGACTGCAAACGGAAGTCGTCATCATCGGCGTCGGAGAAAGGCTCGAACTCTGGGACAAGCAGGAATGGGAACGTTACTACAACGAACGCCTGCACCTGCTTGAAGAAATCAGCGAAGGAATCGATTTTGATGAATGAGTACAAGCACATTCCGGTGATGCTTGAGGAAGTGATTACCGGACTGGACATCAAAAGCGACGGCCTCTATGTCGATTGCACGCTCGGAGGAGCGGGGCATGCTTCGGAGATCCTGAAACGGATTCCTCAAGGCTTCCTCTATTGTTTCGAACAGGACGAATACGCCATCAAGAGAGCGGATGCGGTGCTGAAGGGGATTTCCGACCGCTACCGGATCTTCCATGACAATTTCGAAAACCTGAAGGAAAGGCTCCTGGAAGCCGGTGTGGAAAAAGTCGACGGAATCCTCTACGACCTCGGGGTCTCCTCGTTCCAGCTCGACATCGGCGAACGGGGGTTCAGTTTCCATCAGGATGCGAAACTGGACATGAGGATGGACGCATCCCGGAGGTTTTCCGCTCATGAGATCGTGAACGGATGGAGTTATGAAGAACTGAAGCGGATCCTCTTTGAATACGGCGAGGAAAGATTCGCGCCCGCAATCGCGAGAAGAATCGTCCAGGCCCGGGAGAAGAAGCCGATCGAGACGACCTTGGAACTTGTGGAAATAATCAAGGAAGCCGTGCCGGCGTTTGTGAAAAGGGAAGGGCATCCGGCAAGGAAAACATTCCAAGCCCTGAGGATCGCCGTGAACCGGGAACTCGAAGTCTTTGAAAAAAGCCTGATCGACGCGCTTTCCCTGCTCAAAGTCGGGGGAAGGATCTGTGTCCTGACCTTCCACTCCCTGGAGGACAGGATTTGCAAAAGAATTTTTAAAAGCAAGACGGAAATCGTGACGCCCCGGGGACTCCCGATCAAGGCGGATGAACTGCAAGTCGAATACAGACTGGTGAACAAAAAACCGCTCACGCCTAGTGAAGAAGAAATCGTGAGAAACCATCGCGCCAGCAGCGCGAAACTGAGAATAATCGAAAGAACAAAGGAGGAAAAGCAATGAATTTCAGACCACTTCCCAAACCCGCATGTCCTCGTCCCAGCAAGAAACGTAGATAATATAGAATTGTTATCTTTTTTGCAATGTTTCGAACAGCCTGCCGTAAAGGCAGGTTTTTTCGTATTAGGAAGGAGTTTTTCGTCATATAATGTTTCGAGGTGAGGCCATGAAAACAATCAGGGACAGGATCATCTCCCTTGTCTACGTCTTCCTGTTCATTTTCTTCATCATCCTTGTCCGCGTCGGTTATGTCCAGGTTGTGAAAGGCGAAGTCTATGTCGAACGGGCTTTCGAATTGTGGACGCGGAACATACCCGTGAGCACCCAAAGAGGGAAGATCTTCGATCGGAACGGGAAACTGATTGTCGGAAACAAACTGGCTCCGACCATCGCCATCATTCCGAAACAAGTGAAGAACAAACAATACACCATCAACGCTTTATCGACGATTCTCGATGTCCCGCCTTCCGAACTCGAACCCCACTTCAATAAGAACGTTTCCGTGGAAATCATCAAACCCGCGGGAAAGAACATCAGTTTGGGAGTCGCAAAACAAGTGATTGCTTCCGACCTCGACGGCGTCTACGTCGCATCCGACGTGGTGCGCTACTACCCCTACGGGACCACCCTCGCCCACGTCTTGGGAATCGTCGGCATCGACAACCAAGGAATCACCGGCCTGGAATACATCTACGATGATTTCCTGATGGGAACCCCCGGTTCCCAGAACATCTACACCGATGCCCACGGGAACAAATACCCGGATTTGATCGGAACCTACACCCCCGCGAATTCCGGTTTCGACCTTTATCTCACCATCGATATCGACATCCAGCTCGCACTCGAAAGAGTTCTGGACAACGCGGAAGTCCTGTATCAACCGGAGGAATTGATCGGACTGGTGATGGATCCGAAAACATCGGAAATCCTCGCCATGGCCTGCCGGCCGACCTTCGATCCCGAGAATTACCAGGATTACCCCCAGGAAATCTACAACCGGAACCTCCCGATCTGGAAGTCCTATGAACCGGGATCGACTTTCAAAATCGTCACCTTCGCCGCCGGATTGGAAGAGAAGGTCTTCGCTCCGAACGAACATTTCTACGACCCCGGCTATGCGGTCGTGGACGGTGTAAGAATCAGGGACTGGAAACCGGGAGGGCACGGCGACCAGACCTATGTCCAGGTTTTACAAAACTCCTGCAATCCGGGTTTCATTTCCATCGGCCTTCGGCTCGGCAAAGAAAGGCTATTCAGATACATCCGCGCTTTCGGTTTCGGGGAAAAGACCGGAGTCGACCTCTTGGGCGAATCCACCGGCATCATTTTTGACATCGACAAGATCGGGAACGTCGAAACCGCGAACGCCGCCTTCGGACAGGGCAACACTGTGACCCCGCTCCAACTCCTCAATGCAACGAACGCGGCGGTGAACGGCGGGAACCTGAACACCCCCTACATTCTCAAAGGTTTCGGAATTCCCGGAACGAACACGCTCATTTTTCAGAACAAGACCAAATTCGTCCGGCAGGTGATCAGTCCGGAGACGAGCGCCTTGGTCGCGGACGCTCTGGAGCAGGTCGTCGCTTACGGAACAGCCCGGAGCGCTTACATCGAAGGCTTCCGGGTCGGCGGAAAAACCGGCCAGGCGGAAATTCCGATCGGCGGAGTTTACGTTCCGGGAAAATACATCCTTTCCTTCACCGGAATCGCCCCCATGAACGATCCCCAGATTTCCGTCTACATTTCCATGAACCAGCCCCAATCAGCAATCCAATTCGCCGGAATCATCCTCGCGCCGCTTGTAAAAGAGGTGCTGCTTAATTCGATTTCGGTTTTGGGAATCGAAAAGCAGGAAGGCGGGCATGAACGCGAACCGCGCTGGTACGTGGACAATTTCTTCTATGAAGTCGAGAATTACATCGGAAGAAGCCCGAAGAGCATCGGCTTCCATCCTTATTACAAAATCAAAATCATCGGTGACGGGGATGTGATCATCGCCCAAAGCCCGGAACCGGGAGAAAAAATTGTTCAGGACGGTTATGTCACCTTGTACACAAATTAAGACGGCCAGGAACGGGCCGTTTTCTTTTTCATTCATTGAGAGGGAAAAATCCGAATATAATTAACTAGTACAAACCGGGAGGATTCTTAATGAGCATCCAGGTAAAGGCATTCCTCTATAGTTTCATCATCGCTGTCTTCGCTTTCATTTTTTTCATTCCTTTATTAAGGAAGGTCAAGTTGGGGCAGGCGATCAGGGAAGAAGGTCCGAAAGCCCATTATTCCAAAGCGGGAACACCCACAATGGGCGGGCTTGTCATCATCCTGGCAACAACCATTTCTTTTCTTTATCTCAAAGGAGAGGCAGGCATTGACAACTTTTACGCCCTGCTCCTGCTCATGCCGCTCATTCTTTACGGGGCTTTGGGTTTCATGGATGACTGGCTGATTGTGAAAAAGAAAAGCAACAAGGGGATTTCCTCGAAAGGGAAGCTGTTTTTCCAAATCATCTGGGCGGGTATCTATTTTTATGTGTTCTTGAGGAAGGGCTTCAGTTCCGTCGTCAACATCTTCGGTTGGAATGTGGATTTGAAGTGGGGGTACGGCATCCTCATCCTCCTCATGCTCGTCTCCGCAAGCAACGCCGTGAACTTGAGTGACGGCCTGGACGGACTGGCCGGCGGGCTCGTAATCATCGCTTTGGGCGTCGTCATCCTCCTCAGCTATTTTAGAAAAGAAGAAGCGGTTTTGATCTTTTCGCTCTCCCTGCTCGGTGCGGTCCTTGCCTTCCTCTGTTTCAATTTCAAACCGGCAAAGATCATCATGGGGGACACCGGTTCCCTGGCCTTGGGTGCGAGTCTTGCCAACCTTTTCATCCTTTTGAAGATGGAAGTCCTGCTCATCTTGGTCGGACTCGCCTTCGTCTTGGAAGCTCTCTCCGTCATCCTCCAGGTCACATATTTCAAACTGACCAAAGGCAAAAGAATCTTCCTGATGGCTCCCATCCACCATCATTTCGAACTGAAAGGTTATTCCGAAGTTGAAATCGATGCTGGTTTCTGGATCTTCGCACTCCTTGCGGGAGTCGTAGGATTGCTGTTGGGGATCTATGTTTTCGTTTGAGGAAGGGAAACTCCTCCTGCTCGGTTTCGGAAAAAGCAACCGCTCCCTGGCAAGGTATCTGGAAGAAAAGGGGCTTCCTTTCGCCGTGTACGACGATGCCATCCCCGAAAAAAGAAGGGACGTGGATTTGCGGGAATTCGGAGCGGTTGTAAAAACTGGGGGGATCAGGAACGACCATTTCCTGGTTCAAAAAGCCAAGGAACTGAACAAGAAAATCGTCTCCGACCTGGAAATGTTTTATGCCATGACGCGGAAACGGAGGTTAATCACGGTCACGGGGACCAACGGAAAAACCACGACCGTGAAACTGATAAAGCACCTGCTTCCGGAATTGGACCTGGCGGGAAACGTCGGGGAACCCCTTTTTGATTTCGCGGAGTCGGAAAAAGACATGGTTCTGGAAGCGTCGAGTTTCATGCTGGAATATACCGAAGATTTCCGGTCGCAGATCAACGTGATCCTGAACCTCAGTCCCAACCACATGGACCATCACGGAAGTTTCGCTGCCTATGCGGAGGCGAAGCTGAGGCTTTTGAAAAACGCAGGACCGGAGGACTTTCTGATCTACAACGGGGATGATTGCGTACTTCAGGAAATTCTGAAACCCTTCAACTTAAGGAAAATCCCCTTTTCCAGGACAAATCCCGACGGGATCTTCATATCCGGGTCAATAATCCGTCTTTTCGGAAAAACCGTCGATACGGGAAACCTGAAACTTCTTGGAAAGCACAACCAGGAAAACGTCGCCGCCGCTTTGGGCGCGGTCCTCTGCTACGATCCGAACTTTACCCGCTTCGAACGCCTGGAAAGCTTCGTTTCCCTCCCCCATCGGCTGGAATTCGTTGGGAAAATCGGGAAAACCCTGGTGTATAATGATTCGAAAGCGACGAACTACCTGGCTTTGAAAACCTCCCTTGCTGCTTTTTCCAATAAAAAGGTCTTGCTTGTCGCTGGCGGAGAGAAGCGGGAAGAAGACCCGGCGCCCCTGGAAGAAGTCCTGGGATGTGTGGATGCGGTTCTGCTTAATGGCGGGAGCGGGAAGGAATTGCAGAGGTTTTTCCGGGAAAAAGGAAAAAGGACGGTTCTTTTTCCTGATTTGCGCTCCCTTCTGGATGAAATCAAAGAATACATCAAGGACCAGGATGTCTTGCTTTTTTCCCCGGGGGCGGTGAGTCACGACCAGTTCAAGAACTTTGAGGAAAGAGGGGATTTTTTCAAAGAAAGGATGAAAATCTTTTTGACGGAATAGGGGCCGCTTTTTCGGCCTTTTTTGTTGCCAATTTCTTTCAGGTTTTCCCTTTAATCGGAAAATTTTGTGGTATAATATATTGGGTGATTTCATGAAAATTTTGTACGGGGGTTCTTTCAATCCGCCGACTTTGGCCCATTACCAGATAGCTGAATACCTTCTGGAGAAGTTTCCGGAAGCGGAATTGCATTTCCTTCCCGCGAACAATTTCTACGAAAAGGACAATCTCAAGGACTTCCGGGAAAGATTCGAGATGCTGGAAATCCTCTGTCGGAGGCTCGGGCCGCGGGCGAAAGTGAATGGTTTCGAAGGTGGTTTGGACAGGTATTACGGTACTTGGTACACTTTGAAGCATTTTCCGGATGCCTGGTTCGTGATTGGAGCGGACAACCTGGTGAACCTGCCCACCTGGATTAATTATCCTGCGGTCGTGCGGGAAAACAGGTTCCTGGTAATCCCCCGCCCCGCGGTGGACATTGAAGAAGCTTTTCTAGCCAACCCGATGCTCTCGGAAAACCGTCAAAATTTTCATGTGCTCACCGATTTTCCGGAAACGGGCATCTCCTCCACGCTTTACCGGCAAACCAAGGATGAGAGACTTCTGCTTCCGGAAGTAGCGGATTATATCAGAAAAAACGATCTTTACAAGGAGTAAAAATGTTTTCCCAAGGTTTCCTTAAAGTTGCGGCCGCGTCCCCGAAGACAAGACTTGGGGACGCGCGATATAATGTAAAAAACATGCTTGAGATTCTCAAGGAAGCGGAAAAGAAGGGCGCTGCCATCATCTGCTTCCCGGAATTGTGCGTCACCGGCTATTCCGTCGGCGACATGCTCTTCCAGAAATACCTCTATCAGGAATCATTGAACGCAATCAGGCAGCTTTTGATCGACAACCCCTTTTCCGGGGTCGTCATTTTCGGCTCCTACCTCATCATTAACGACACTTTGTACAACTGCAGTTTCGTCGTCCAGAATAAGAAGATCCTCGGAATCATTCCGAAGACCTTCCTTCCCCACACCAACGAATTCTATGAAAGCCGCTGGTTCGCTTCCGGCGTCCGCCTGATCCAGGATTTGAAAACCGTCAGGTTCCTGGGCCAGGACGTTCCTTTCGGCAAGATGCTCTTTGAGAACGAGACGCGGGAAGTTATCTTCGGAGCGGAAATCTGCGGGGACATTTGGGCTCCGACATCGCCCAACGAGAAACTGTACGCCAACGGCGCTCTGATCGTCTTCAATTCCAGCGCCTCTCCCGCCCATATCGGCAAGAACGAGAAGCGGCATCTTCTGACACGGAGCACGACGATGAAATTCAACTCCGCCTATGTCTACGTCTCCAACAACGCGAGCGAATCGACGAGCGAGGTCGTGTTCAGTTCCCACCTCCTGATTTCCGAAGACGGGAAGATCATCAGCGAATCCGACCTGATCACTTTTGAGAACAACATCATCTACGGCGACATCGACATCAGGAAACTCCATTTCCTGAGGCGCAACAACAGCTACTTCAAACAGACGCAGGAACTCGTCCGCGATCCGGAATTCCAGCGCGTCCGTTTTGACCTGGAGCCGACGGGTGATTATGAATTTGAGAGGGTTCCGGAGCGGCTTCCCTTCGTCCCGAAGGACAGGCGCGATCTGGAACGGATTGCTGATCTCCAGGGAGCCTCGGTTCTGAAACGGCTCGATTATGTCGGTACGGAAAAGACCGTCCTCGGCATCAGCGGCGGCCTCGACTCCACCCTCGCCCTCCTCTCCCTCGTCCGTGCTTACGACAAGGCTGGCTTCGACCGGAAGAACATCATCGCCGTCTCCCTGCCTTCCGCGGTCACGGGCAGCAGGACCTACAACAATGCGAAGGGGCTTGCGGAAAAGCTGGGAGTCACCTATAAGGAAATCAGCATCGCTCAGGAGGCGGCCAACCACCTCAACCTGATCGATCATCAAGGAGAGGCTGACACGACTTTTGAGAACGTCCAGGCCAGACTCAGGACCCTGATTCTGATGAATCTCGCCAACAAGGAGAAAGCGGTCATGATTGGGACCAGCGACATGAGCGAAGTCGCGTTGGGCTGGTCGACCTTCGGGGGGGATCAGACGGGCATGTACGGCATCAATGCCGGGCTTCCGAAGACGGTCGTCCGCGAGGTCGTGAAGTTCTACAAGGACGTTTATCCGGAAACGAAGGGTATTCTGGATGACATCCTTGCGACGCCGATATCGCCGGAACTTGCGGGAAGCGACCAAAAGACGGAGGACCTGATCGGCAAATACGAGGTGAACGACTTCATCCTCTACCGTTTCCTCGCTGCCGGGGACGATTTCCAAAGGATCGTCTATCTGCTGGGAAAAACCTTCGCCCTGACGGAAAAAGAAGCGGAAAACTATGTCCGTAATTTCACAAACCGTTTCTTCAGTCAGCAGTACAAACGGCTGTCGGCTCCCGAAGGCGTGAAGATCATGGAAATATCCCTTTCTCCGCGTGGAGAACTGAAGATGAGCGGAGATTTCTATCCGCCGGAAATATAGGCCGTGAGGCCTTTTTCCGTTTCAGATCGGAAAGTTTAAAATTGGGAAACAGGAGATTCTATGGAAAAAAGAAAACTGGGGATTAAAGAATGGTTTTTCCTTTGGAGTCTGGGTGTGGTGGGACAACTCTGCTGGAACATCGAAAACGTCTGGTTCAACACCTTCGTTTACAAGAAGATCAGTCCCGATCCCAGCATAATCACCTGGATGGTCGCGGTCAGCGCCACGGCGACGACGATAGCGACCTTCCTGATGGGAGCCCTGAGCGACAGGGTGGGCAAGAGGCGGCCCTTCATCGGCTGGGGTTACATCGCCTGGGGCCTCTTCACCATCGCCTTCGGGCTCACGCAATACCTCACTTCCATCTTGGAGAACCGGTTCGCCGTGCTGGTCGCGGTCGTTGTCGCCGCCGATTCGATCATGAGTTTTTTCGGCTCGACGGGAAACGACGCGAGTTTCAGCGCCTGGACGACCGACTTGCTTGACGAAGGCAACCGCGGGCAGATCGGTGCGGCGGTCGCCATTCATCCCGTTCTCGGAACGATTGTCGGCACGATCCTCGGGGGCGTGATCATCGAAAGCTTCGGTTACCTTGCCTTTTTCACCACGATGGGTGCCGTGGTCATCTTCATGGGCGTCCTTTCCCTCCTTTTCCTTGACGAACCCAAGAAGGAGAAGCAGAAGGACAAGCCCTTCCTTAAACAGTTCCTTTCCGCCTTCAACTTCCGCGACGTGCTGAGGATGCGCGAACTCTTCCTCATCTTCCTCACGATGGCGGTCTTCCTGGTGGGATTCAATTTCTTCTTCATCCACATCACCAACTATTTCATCTATGTTTTGGGCTATAGCGAGGACCTGGCGGGAATCATTCAAGGCGGAAGCCTCCTGGTCGCTGTCCTTGCCACGATACCGGCCGCCCATTTCATCAACAAAAACAAGAGCCAGCCTTTGGTTCTTGCGGCATTCGGGGTCTACATCGCCGGACTGCTGGTGATTTATTTCTTCAGCGATTTGAACCTGCCCGCTTTGATTTTGGGCGTGGTCCTCGCCGGCGCCGGCTACCTCGTTCAGCTGCAGACGCTGACCGTCTGGACGAAAAAACTCTATCCTGATGCAAGCAGGGGCGAATTCGAAGGGGTGAGGATCATTTTTGCGGTCCTGATTCCGATGATTTTGGGTCCGGCGCTCGCTTCCCCCATCATCGACCGTTACGGAATTCCGATTGTCGTCGACGGAAAGGAAGGCGTGGCGCCCACACCGCTGCTCTTTCTCGGCGGAATCGTCTTCGCGCTGCTTGCGCTCCTCCCGCTCATCCTGGCGGACCGGGAACGGAAGAAGAGGGAAGGAAAGACCCTCCCTGTCGAATGAGCGGATTTTGCGCAGTTTGACCCTTTTCGGCAGTTTTTCCCTTGAACGTCATACAAGATTCCTCAAAAAAATTTTTTCCTCTCGCCATCCTTCTACAAACTTCCCGTTTTTCATATGTTAGAATGCTTACGGGTTATATGTAGAAGGGGGTACGCCTTTATTTCTTTTCAAAAAAACAGCTTTTGGGGGAGAGCTGTTTTTTTTTATATACAAGTAAATCGCTTTTATGATATAATATTAGTAATCCCAGGTGTTAGAAGAAAAGTATGAATTTTGATTCGTTGTTAAACAGTTTTGATTTCGCCATAATCATCATGTTGGCGCTAGGGGCTTTATTCGGCTTTTTGCGCGGCTTGTTTAAGTCTGCCTATAAGTTGCTCGTATTCCTGATTTTGTTGGCTGCGGGATGGTTTTTGAGCCCCATAATTGTACGCTATCTCATGGATTTTGACATTTCCAGCGTGCAAGCGATCACCTTTGAATCGGAGACCATTACAAGCATCAATGAATCGATTCCTATCCTGATAAATAGTTTCGTTCCAGAACTCGCGGGAATGGTCGAGCCCGGAACCGTCGCCTATGCGACCGTCCAATCGGTTATCTTTATGGTGCTGAGGATCGCGGTGCTGATCGTCTGGCTGATTCTGATGGGAACGGTCTTCAAGTTCATTTTCTGGATTATCTACCTCATCATCAAACCGAAGCGACGGAAGGGCGCAAAAAAAGGAATCCTTTCCCGCCTCGGTGGCCTGGGAATCGGCCTCTGCCACACCCTGATCATCATCTTTCTCTTCAGCATCCTGCTTTCCGGTCTCACTTCAATGGGGAACGCGCTCGTGGAGCTCCTTCCTGAGGGAGCCGGTCCCGTTTTGCAGGAAACGGCGGAAGCCGGCGAAGAGCCAGGAGAGGAACCGGGTCAGCAGGAGGGCGGGGGTTCAGGGATTTCCCTCCCCGACCTGGAAAACTTCGCCAGCGTTTTTGAACTCATGTCTTCCTACCGGGAGACTTTGATGGGCAAGATCGCGGGCGCCGCGAAATTCAAAGGCGTACCCGGCGACGAATTCTTCTTCGATGAAATGTTCTCACTGAAAGTGAAAAAACCCGAAGTCCAGATCAAAATCCGGAAGGAATTGCTGGTTTTGGTCCGGGTTTACGCCCTCATCGGCGAAAACCTTGAAGGTGAAATTACCCCGGAGGCCCTCACCCAATTGGATGAGGAAGTTCTGGAAACGGTGATTTCGGAAATTCGCGAATTGAAGATTCTTAATGTCGCCGTTCCGATCGGGGTCGAATACGCCCGCAAGGCAGGTCTGATCGACTTCATGGACGATGAAGAATTCGAAGAAGCCTTCGAAGAGATACTTGAATTGGATTTCGGAGAAGAATTCGCTTATCTTGTGCAGGCCTACCTGCAGGTCGTGGACCTGGGGCTTTTGAGCGGGGAGCAGCCTGATTTCCTGGCTTTGGATCCGGAAAAAGTGGAGGAGCTCTTCCAAACCCTCGCGAACCTGCAGCTCGTCGAACTGGCTGGGAACATCGGTTTCAACTACCTGATGGGTCTGGAAGGAACGCAGAATTTTTTGAATGACATCGGCGTCGATCCCGAGTCCATCGTCATCCAGGGTATCTCCTGGCGTTCGGAACTCGGGAACATTGGAACCTTGTACCGGGCCTTCCGGGAACTCGGACTCACCTTCGAAGACGGAAAACCTTACCTGGGTTCCATCACCGATGAAGGCATCAACTCCTTCAGCGAAGCCGTCTTCAATTCCAAGATTTTTGCGGATAACGCCGTCATATTCGGAAGGGCTGTCATCAACATGCTTCCCGATGATTTCAAGGACCTCATCACCGTCGAGTCGTTGGTTAAGAACGACCTCGCATCCTTGCTGACGCTGGCGAAAGTGCTCTACGACGCCGGCCTCCTCGGGGATGAAATCAATTATGAAACTCTCTTTTCGGAAGAAACAATCGAGAGGATTGCGGAGGTTGTGAGTAACTCCAACCTGCTCAGTTCCAATCTGGGAAGGGTCCTGAAAACCCTCCTCGAACAGGTGGAACTGCCCTTCGAACTCGCCGAATCGACCCTCGAGCGCGATTGGTCCGGCGCTTCCGGAAAGCGGGAGATCAAGGCGCTTCTTTCCGCCGCCGGGGAACTGATGGATCTCGGCCTCAAAGACGGTGATTTCTTTGAAAACCTTACTACGGAAAAAATCGATTCGCTTGCGGATAAGATTGCGGAATCGAGCGTGCTGATGGGCAATATGGGCAACCTCATCGATTATCTCTTCTCGGAAGGAGTTTCCTTGGGCGACATCAGCATCAGCACCGACCCCGTCAAGGACATGGATTGGGAAAGCCAAGCCGGGCGTGATGAATTCAAAAGCATCATGCGGGCGATGGCGGCTATCTTTGAAGGCAATCTCCATCAGGATCCCGACTTCGACAACCTCTCCGACGGCACCGAAGACGTGAACGGCGACGGCAAGATTGACGACGCGGACAATCTGATCAAGAGGCTTGCTGAAAGCATGTCCGGATCCGTTCTGATCAGACACAACTTAAACAATCTCATAGATCAAATCGCCGGCGAGGCGACCGGCGACGTCAAGATCGCCATGTTCGACGATCCCGACGACTGGACGAGCAGGGAGATCCAGGCTTTGCTTCGGTCCGTGAAGATCATCTCCAAGAAGGAGAACATTCCGGAAGATCTCTTCAATCTCACCAACGAAGAGCTCGACATAATCCTGAGTTCGACCCTAATCTGCAAGTCCCTCGTGGAAAACCTCAAGGGGATGACCGCGGAAGACGGCCAGCTTAAGGACTTCCTGATCATCCAATATGTCGGTGCCGACGATTGGTACGACCGTTATGATGAGGACGGGGAAAGGATCTTCGACGGAGAACTCCGGAAACTCTTCAATTCCGGAAGGATCCTCCTCGGTGACAACCCCGATTTCGACAATCCCGAGGGCCTCATCTCTTTGAGCACCGTTCTCGACCTCTCCGATGAGGATATCGATGGCATCCTCGCGAGCCAGATCCTGAAGGCCAGTTTCGCAAACCAACTCATCAAACTGAGCAGGGAAGAAGATGCTCAGATTGTTGTAAAAATGGAAATGGGCGACCCCGGCTGGGAAGCAGAAATCAGGAGCCTGATCGATTCCGTCAAAGTCCTTCTCGGAGATGAGGCCGATCTTGAAAATCTGAGCATCGACCCCAACACCTTGAAGAACCTCTCGGAAGAGGACATTGACACCGTCCTCGCCTCCACGATCATCTCCGACACAATCATCAGGAAACTTGTGGAAATTGGGCAGGAGGCCGACGGAGCGCTCGTCGTTCGCTTTGACGAAGACGATCCCGCCTGGAAGGCAAGCGGTTCGGGAGCGGGAGAACTCAGGCACTTCATCTCCGCCGCGATTCTCATCTTGGACGAAGAGGACGATTTGAACAGCGGCGACGCGGTCAAGGTCAACAAGATTGCGAAGTTGGCGGAAGCGGATGTCGACGTTTTGGTCCAATCCTACATCCTTGTCGACACGGCTGTCAAACATCTGCGGAGCATGACCGCTCCGGATGGGGGACTGCATGAAGTTCTTTATCTGCCTGACCTCACCGATGACGACTATTATGGCTCCAGCGGCGAAATGAAACGCTTCATCCTTGCGGCGAAGCACCTTCTGGATGCGAGCGGAGAGGATGTGGAACTCGAGGAACTCTCCACCATCAAGCTGGGTACGCTTGCGGGAGAGAACAAGGAGACGATCCTCGCTTCTGAGATCGTAAAAGAAACGATCATCAGGAACATCGAAAAAGAAGCAGAAAAAGAGGATTCGGTCGTGAAACTTCCCCCCGAACTGGTGAGGACCGAGTCTGACAAAAAGAAAGAAAACTGGGATGATGAAATCCCGAAACTTTTGGATGCGATCATCGTCATTTTGGGCGAAGATTCAGGCATCGATGACGTAAGCTTTGATGAAAGCAGATTCCTTGCGCTTACTGATCCCGAAATCAGCACTCTGGTCGCTTCCCGCCTGATCAGCTTTACGGCGGTGAAGACGATTGAGGAAAAAGCGGAAGACGAAGATTCGCTAATCGCGCTTCCGGGCGAGTTGAATCCGGAAAGCGGCGAGTATCAAGAGGAACTCTGGTACGGCGAAAACGGCGAACTGGCGAAGGCTCTCAAGGCTTTGGCTTCACTGGAAATCGCTTCCTTCGACACGGGTGGCTTTGATGAAAAGAAATTCCTTTCGCTTTCCGATGAGACCATCAACGCCATAGCGGCCTCCCGTGTCATCAGTTACACCGCTGTGAAGACCATTCAGGACAATGCGAAAGACGAGAATTCAATCCTCGCGCTTCCGGACGAGTTGAATCCGGAAAGCGGCGGGTATCAAGAGGAACTTTGGTATGGCGAAAATGGCGAACTGGCGAAGGCGCTCAGAGCTGTGAGAGCCCTTGAAATCTCATCCTTCGACACTGACGGTTTTGAACAAACCAAATTCCTGTCACTCTCCGATGCGCAAATCGACGCCATCGTTGCCTCCCGCGTGTTGAGCTTCACGGCGGTTAAGACGATTGAGGATAATGCGAAAGATGATGAATCGCTGATCGCTTTGCCGGATGTTCTGAATTCGGAAAAAGCGGAGTACGATGAAAGCCTCTGGTATGGTGCGAACGGTGAGCTGGCGAAGGTGCTCAAAGCCTTGAAGGCCTTGAACCTCGCTTCCTTCGAGAGCGACTTCAGTCTCCAGGCTGTCTTTGAAGAAGCCAAGGGCCCAGCCGAGGATGAAGTTATCCTCGCTTCCAAAGTCATCGAAGCCACCTTCATCAACAAGATTGAAAAAGAAGCCGCGGGTTCGCTAGCGGGAACGTTAATCATTCCTGAGGACGTTGTCTGGGAAAGAAGCGGTGGCGACAGGGGCGAGCTGAGAAGATTCCTGATCGCGATTGAAGTCATCATCGGCGAAGCGGATCTCAGCACGGCCGAATTCGACGTCGACAAATTCCTCGGTCCGAACCAGAACAAACTCCTCGACTCCAGCATCGTCGAAGCTTCCGCAATCCACTTCATCATAAACTCCGACAAACTCATCATCCCCCACCCGGCTGACCAGGCGACCTATTACTTCTTTGAAAATGAAACCATTGTCTGGGAAGGCGAAGACGGTGAACTGAGACGCTTCCTTGCTGGCATCGAAAGCATCCTCGGAACCGACAGTTTCGCGACGCTCACATTCACGATGGATAAGTTCATGGAAGTCGACTTCGAACTCGCCCTGCGTTCGCGCGTTCTTGAAGCGACCCTGGCGGACATGGTCGGCGGCATGATTTCCGGCTCTCTCAACGGCATGATCAAAGAACCCGACAACGGTTATCATTGGTTCCATCACGCGACGTGCGAAGCCGCCCAAGCCGATGTGAGGACGATCAGAAGGGGCGAATTCGTGCTTCCGAGCGGAGCGAACCAATACAGCGACCTTTCCGGCTTCCTCAAAGCGATTCAGAAATTCCTCGATTCCGGACTGAATTATGAAAACGTCAACAAGTATACGATTGCGGATGCGGATACGCAGCTTTTGGCGGAAGCGATGATCAATTACTCGCGCGTCATCAGGGGCTCGATCGCGACACTTCTGAACAAGGCTTTGGAAGATGTCGACCATCCGCTGAAACCGGAATTTTCAGAAGAGGATTTCGAGAACGCAACGGTCATCCAAGTAAAGGCTGCTCTCGACGCCTTCAGCTTATTTGTGAAAACATTTATATCATGAGGTGATGACTGAATGAAACTGATAATTGCGATTGTTTCCGATGAAGACAGCGCCTCCTTGATGAAGGAACTCGTCAAAAAGAGATACTTCGTCACAAAACTGGCTTCGAGCGGAGGTTTCCTGAAAAAAGGCAACACGACGCTGATGATCGGAGCCAAAGCGGAGGATGTTGAATCGATAATCAAGATCATCGCTGATTTCTCGCGGACCAGGAACGAGTTCGTTCCCGGTTCCATCATCAGCGAATACGGAATCATCCCGTCCACTCCGGTTGAAGTGACGGTCGGAGGGGCGACGATTTTCATCATCGACGTCGAGGATTTCCGAAAGATTTAAGGGGCCAAATCTGGCCCCTTTTTCATATATTGGGGTTTGGAAGCGCATTTTTTCCGATAAAATCTTGAATTGTCGCCTTGAATCTGGTATAATAGTTCATGCTTGAAGACGGCTCCATAGCCAAGTGGTAAGGCAACGGTCTGCAACACCGTGATCACCAGTTCAAATCTGGTTGGAGCCTCCATTATCTGCTTGAGAATCCCTATGCTCATGTGAGCATAGTTTTTCTATTAGGAGGAAAGATGAAAAGAAAGACAAAGATCGTCTGCACAATCGGTCCGGCGAGCGAAAGCGAAGAGATTCTGGAAAAACTTATTGATGCCGGAATGAACGTCGCCCGCCTGAATTTCTCGCATTCAAGTTTGGAAGAGCAGGGCGAAAGGATCAAAAGGATCAGGAAGGTTTCCGAAAAAATGAACCGCTTCATCGGCATCATGGCCGACACCAAAGGACCGGAAATCCGGACCGGGATTTTCGAGGATGGGAAAGCCTACTTCAAGAAGGGCGACCTGGTTTGGGTTTTGAAGGAAGAAGTCGTCGGGAACTCGGAGAGGTTTTCCATCTCCTGCCCCGAGGTTTTCACGGACGTCAGCCCCGGGGATTTTCTGCTGATCGACGACGGTAAGATCCGCCTCGACGTGCTGGAGTGCGACGGTGAGAAGCTGAAGTGCCAGGTCAGAAACGGCGGCTACATCAAGAGCAAGAAAGGGGTGAATGTCCCCCACGTCCATCTTTCTATGCCCTTCCTTTCGAAAAAGGACGATGACGACATCCATTTCGCCGCTTTGAACGGAGTCGACATGATCGCCGCATCCTTTGTGAGAAGGGCGGAGGACGTCCTGGCTATCAGGAACCTATTGAAGGAAATCGGGAAGGAAGACATTGAAATCATCGCGAAAATCGAGAACCAGGAAGGCTACGACAACCTCAAGGAAATCCTCGATGTCGCGGACGGAATCATGGTCGCCAGGGGTGATCTCGGTGTCGAAATCGCCACGGAATTCGTCCCCATCTATCAGAAAAAAATCATCCAGATGGCCAACGAATACGGGAAACCCGTCATCGTCGCGACCCACATGCTGGAAACGATGATGTCCTCGCCCCGACCGACGCGGGCGGAAGCCTCCGACGTCGCGAATGCGATTTTGGACGGAGCCGATGCCGTCATGCTTTCGGGAGAGACGGCGGCCGGTGAATATCCGGTTGAAGCCGTGCAGACGATGGACAAGATTGCGAAAGCCATCGAAGAGATTTTTCCTTATGAGGAGAAACTCCAGCGTTCCATTATGAGTTCTCAGCGGACGGTGAACGACGCCATCGGAATTTCCGTGGCCCAGGCGGCGCTGACCTTGCCGAACGTCAAAGCGATCGTCGCCTTTACGGAAACTGGCGGAACCGCGAAACGGATGTGCAAGTTCCGGCCCTGCGTTCCGATCATCGCGATCGCCGACAACGCGGAAGCGTGCCGCCGACTCAGCTATTACTTCGGCGTTACCGCGACCTACCGTGACGTCGTGACCGACATCATGCGTTTCAATCCCGTGGCGATGGAAGTCGCGAAATCTTTCGGTTACCAATCCGGGGATACGATCATCATCACTTCCGGTTGGGGCCAAGAGCACGGAACGACGAACAGCATGCGAATCATTCAAATAGAATAACTTGCTGAAATGCCTTGTTTTACAAGGCATTTTTTGTTATAATGTAAAAAGTTATTGTTTTTTTTTGAAAGGATAGTGAACGAGCACATGAATTGGCAAGATTTTTCCTCACCGCTTTATTTGGCTTTAGGAATTTTCATCGTAACTTACATCCTTTTGTTGACCTTCGCGAAATATCGGGCTTACATCGCCCTCGCTTCCGCAATCCTCTTCATCGCTCTTGATTTCCTTCCTTTGAAGGACCTTTTGAAGACCTTGGACTGGAACGTCCTGATGATGATTGCCGGAACGATGGGAATAGTCGCCCTCTTCATCGAATCGAAAATGCCTTCGCTTTTAGCCGATTTGATCATCGAAAAAGTTCCGAACATGAAATGGGCGGTCGTGTCGCTTGCGATATTTGCTGGGGTAATCTCCGCTTTCATCGACAACGTCGCCACGGTCCTGATGATTGCCCCCGTCGCCTTGAACATTTCCAAGAAACTCAAGATTTCGCCCGTTCCCAGTCTGATCTGCATCTCCCTCGCTTCCAACCTTCAAGGCGCGGCCACGTTGGTCGGAGACACCACCTCGATCATGCTCGGTGGCGCCCTTGACATGACCTTCGTCGATTTCTTTTGGTACAAAGGGAAGCCCGGAATTTTCTTCGTCGTCGAACTCGGAGCGGTGGCTGCGACCCTGGTCCTTCTCATCATCTTCCGGAAGGAGAGGAATCCGCTGGTTCCGCTTGAGAAGACTCCGGTTCAAGATTATTTCCCCACCATCCTTTTAGTTGCGATGGTGCTCCTGCTCATCGGTGCAAGCTTTGTCCCGGAAACGGGTATCGCTTTTTTGGATAAGAACCTCAACGGTCTCATCGTCATGGCGCTGATGTTGGTCGGCCTGGTTAAAAAACTCATCCAGACCAAATCCTTCCGAGCCCTCGGTGACACCGTAAAAGAGATAGATTATTTCACAATCCTGCTGCTGGCCAGCCTGTTCGTCATCATCGCCGGAATCAAGAACGCCGGTGTCATCGACGCGATTGCCAATTTGATCGAACGGGCGGGCGGAGGAAACGCCTTCGCGGTGTACACCATCATCGTCTGGCTTTCCGTGCTTTTCTCCGCTTTCATCGACAACATCCCCTATGTTGCGACGATGCTTCCGGTCGTGGCTTCCCTTGCCGCCGGCTTGGGACTGGGGGCCCCCTATGTGCTCTATTTCGGACTTTTGACGGGGGCGACCCTCGGCGGGAACCTGACTCCGATCGGCGCGAGCGCGAACATCGCTACAATCGGCATCCTGAGGAAAGAAGGATACGAGGTGAAACCCCTCACCTTCATGAAATACGGAGTTCCTTTCACGCTCGCCGCCGTTACGACCGGCTATCTCTTCATTTGGCTCATTTGGGGAATGTGATTTTTCTTGGATAGAAAAGTTGAGGGTTGATTCCCTCAACTTTTAATTTTAATTTACAAGTTTTTGAAAAATGTCAGTATTAATTTGTTGTCGGGAGAATATAGATGATATAATAGAAGATGAAAGGAGAAGGACGGCATGAAATACATCATAACTGGCGGTGCGGGATATCTGGGTTCTGTTCTCGCCTCCAAATTGGAAGAGAGGAATCTTCCTTTGAAAATCCTTGTGAGGCCCGGCGAAAGTTATGGGCATCTGGCAGGTCTGAAGGCCGAGATCGTTGCCGGAGACATTTTGGATTCGTATTTTCTGAATGAGTTTATTGAAGAGGACGCAGTTGTTTTTCACCTCGCGGGTATCGTGGACATTTCCGGTACGAAAACCGACCTTCTCTACCGCGTGAACGTCGACGGATTCAAGTACGTCGTCGATGCCTGCATCCGGAAGAAAGTGAAGCGGTTGGTCTACACCTCCTCGGTCCATGCGATCTACCCCGAGGAAGACGGAGCGGTCATCAGGGAGCCCGATGGCTTTCCGGTCGAGAAACTGGTCGGAGATTATGCGAAAACGAAGGCGACGGCGACTCAATATCTCTTTGAGAAAACCAAGAACGGTGAAATCGACGCCGTGGTCGTCTATCCTTCCGGAATCATCGGTCCTTTCGACTACAATGTGTCCCATTTCGGTCAGGTCGTCCTCGACTACATCAACCGGAAACTCACGGCGATTGTAAAAGGTGGATATGATTTTGTGGATGTCAGGGATGTTGCGGACGGGTTGATCGCGGCGGCGGAAAAGGGAAGAAGCGGCGAAGGCTACATCCTGAGCGGGCACTATGTCACCGTGAAGGAGATGTTCAAGATTTTGAACGAGAAACTGGGAAGGAAGAAACTTCCGGGGCAGATCGCGCTTTGGTTCCTGAAAATCGTCGCGCCGCTTGCGGAACCGCACTACAAAATCAGGAACAAGAAACCGGTTTTCAGTTCCTATTCGCTCTACACCCTGAACGTCAATTCCAACTTCGACAATTCCAAAGCCCGCAAGGAGCTAGGATTCAACCCGAGAAGCATCAAGGAAAGCCTCTTCGACATGGTCGATTGGTTCTTCGAAAACAAACGGGAATTGATTAAACCGAAGTTCCTGAAACTCTCTCCGAAAGCCTGCGTTTGAGACAGGTTTTCGGAGTTTTTCATATGCTCCGGATTATATTGCCTGAAATATGATTTTTAAAAAATCATTAAGAAAGGTCTATAAAAAAGTGCTTCCGGAATAGTTTTTCAGAAAAAATGTTTGCAAAAATAAAGAAAGGGAGATTTGCGCATTGAACAAATTCGATTACATGGAGCGTTATGGATTTGAGCAGTTGGTTTATTTCCATGACAAAACCACCGGTTTGAAAGGCGTCACCGTCATTCACGACACGACGCTTGGCCCCGCTTTGGGAGGAACGAGGCTTTGGAATTATGAAAACGAGGATGATGCGGTTCTGGATTGCCTGCGTCTGGCCCGGGGTATGACTTTGAAGAATGCCGCGGCGGGTCTGAACCTGGGCGGCGGGAAAACCGTTCTGATCGGGGACGCCAATGTCGTGAAAAGTGAAGCTTATTTCCGGGCCCTCGGGCGTTATGTGCAGAGCCTGAACGGGCGCTACATCACCGCCGAAGACGTCAACACGACGACGAAGGACATGGAGTACATCCGCATGGAAACCGAATACGTCGTCGGACTGGAAGACAGGTCGGGTAACCCTTCGCCGATCACCGCCTTGGGAGCCTTCCACGGAATCCGGGCGGCCCTCAAGCACCGTTACGGGAATGACGAAATTTCCGGCCGGACATTCGCGGTCCAGGGAGCGGGCGAGACGGGAACGGCTTTGATGGGCTACCTGAAAGAAGCGGGAGCGAAGAAGATTTACTACTCGGAAATCAACCCGAAGAAGATTGAGAAGATTCAGAAAATGCACCCGGAATTCGAACTTGTTGAACCCGAGGCCGTTTATTCCCTTCCCGTCGATGTCTTCGTGCCCTGCGCCCTTGGCGCCGTCCTGAACAAAAGGACGATCCCCCTGCTTAAATGCGAAATCGTCGCGGGAACTGCAAACAATGTCCTGGAAGAAGAGGAGACCGACGGCACACTATTGAAGGAACGGGGCATCCTTTACGCGCCCGATTTCGTCATCAACGCCGGCGGCGTGATCAACGTCTATCACGAACTCCATGGTTACCGGCGCGAGGCCGTGATCAAGGACGTGGAAAAGATCTACGACCGGCTCCTGGAAATTTTCCGGATTGCGGAGAAGGAGAACATCGACAACCATCAAGCCGCCCTTCTTTATGCGCAAAAGCGGATTGAGGCCATAGCCGGAATCCACACGAATTACATACCCAGATAATCTAGTTTCCGAGGTCAGAGATGAAAAGGATGAATATAATCACCGGTCATTACGGGAGCGGGAAATCGGAATTCTCGATCAACTTCGCCTTACATAAGCGGGCGGGGTACCTCGTCGATCTCGACATCGTCAATCCCTATTTCCGCACCCGGGAACTGGAGGAAACCTGCGAAAAGAACGGCATCCGCCTGATTTCCTCCGGCCTGTCCGGCGCGCTCGGAAGCGATCTTCCCTATATCGCGAAAGAAGTCTTCCATCCTTTTTCAGAAACCCTGACCTCGGTTTTTGATCTGGGCGGGGATGACGTCGGCGCCAGGATCCTGAGGCAGTTTGCGGAATTTTCGGCTCTTAAGGATGCGGATTTCCTTCTCTGCGTCAATTGCCGGCGCGAGGAGACGGCCGATTCCGAAGGGGTCATCAGGATGCTCAGGAAAATCGAAGGGAGCTCCGGCATCAAGATTACCGGACTCATCAACAACACCAATCTGCTCAGGGAAACCAGCCTCGAAGACCTCATTTTCGGGGAGAAGGTCCTGAAGGAAGTTGCGGAAAGGACCGGATTGGAAATCAAATATACGGGGGTCCATGAGAAACTTCTTCCCGAAATCAGGAACCTTGGGGGAGAAATCATCCCACTGAAACTTTACCTCAGAAAACCATGGCTTTAAGGAGGAGAAATGCCTAAAGGAAAAGTAACTTTCAAGGACGAGGATTGCAAGGGCTGCGGCCTCTGCGTCGCTTTCTGCCCTCAGAAAATCCTCGTTTTGAATAGGGAGAAAATCAATCCGAAAGGATACAACCAGATAAAAGTCCTGGAACCGGAGCGGTGCATCGCCTGCGCCTTCTGCGCGCTGATGTGTCCGGATTCGGTCATCACCGTGGAGAGGGTCGCGGTATGAAGAGATTGATGAAAGGAAACGAAGCCCTCGCCAGAGCGGCAATCCTGGGCGGACTGGACGCCTTTTTCGGCTATCCGATCACGCCTCAGAATGAGATCCCGGAATACCTTTCCAAACATCTGCCGGAGGCGGGAAAGGTCTTCGTGCAGGCGGAATCGGAAATCGCCGCCATCAACATGGTCTACGGAGCGGCGGCGGCGGGAGTCCGGGCGCTCACATCCTCCTCGTCTCCGGGGATCGCCCTGATGCAGGAGGGGATTTCCTATCTCTGCGGGGCGGAACTGCCTTGCGTTATCATCAATGTCATGCGCGGCGGACCCGGACTCGGAGGAATCCAGCCTTCCCAGGCCGATTATTTCCAGATCACCAGGGGCGGCGGGAACGGGGACTACCGCGTCCTTTCCTTCGCTCCCGAAAACCTGCAGGAAGCCGTCGACCTGATGCGGGAAGCTTTCGATATCGCCGATGCCTACCGGAATCCGGTGATGATCGCCGTCGACGGCCTGATCGGGCAGATGATGGAAACCGTCGATTTGGATTGGGAGGTTCCGAAAAGGGTCCTTCCGGAAAAGGATTGGGCTGTAGACGGAAAATCGACGCGAAGAACAAGGCGGATTGTGAATTCGCTGTATTTGGATCCCGCCGAGCTTGAAAGGCACAACCTGAAACTCCTAGAAAAATACCGGAAGATGGAAGCAAAGGAGCAACGTTATGAAATCGCCAATATGGATGGAGCGGAATTTGCGATTGTCGCCTACGGCACGATGGCGCGCATCGCCCGTTCCTCAATCGAACTCCTTGAGGAAACGGGCGTGAAAACCGGCCTCATCAAACCGATTTCGCTTTGGCCCTTCCCGAAAAAAGCTTTTGAAAACCTCCCCGAAAGTTTGCGGGGGTTGCTGGTCGCGGAGCTTTCGCTCGGACAGATGATCGACGACGTGCGGATCGTCAACCAGGGCCGGCTCCCGGTCCGGTTCTTCGGGAGGACGGGAGGAATCCTCCCTGAACCGGAGGAGATTGGGGAAGCGGTGCTGAGGCTGAAAGAGGAGGTGGCCTAATGAACGAAATCGTCTATCGGAAATCCAAGGGTTTGACCGCCGCCCCGCTTTCTTATTGTCCGGGCTGCACCCACGGCATCGTTCACAAACTTGTCGCGGAAGCGCTTGTGGAACTGGGGGTTCTGGAAAAGGCGGTAGGAATCGCGAGCGTCGGCTGCTCGGTCCTCAGTTACAATTTCTTCAATTGCGACATGGTCCAGGCCGCCCACGGAAGAGCCTGCGCGGTCGCGACCGGAATCAAAAGGGCGCGTCCCGAGGCTGTGGTTTTCTCCTACCAGGGCGACGGGGATCTTGCTTCGATCGGAATCGCGGAAACCATCCATGCGGCGAACCGGGGCGAGAACCTCACCGTCATCTTCATCAACAACGCCATCTACGGGATGACCGGCGGACAAATGGCGCCCACTACCTTGATCGGCCAGAAGACGACCACGTCCCCCCAAGGACGGGACAAAACCCTCCACGGCCTGCCGATCAGGATCGCGGAAATCTTTTCCGAGATTCCCCGGGCGGTGCATGTGGAAAGGGTATCGGTGCACAATCCCCGGGCGGTGAGGAACGCGAAGAAAGCGATTCTCAAGGCCTTCCGAAACCAAATCGAAGGCAAGGGCTTTTCGCTTGTGGAAGTGCTCTCGACCTGTCCCGTGAACTGGGGGATGACGCCTGTCCAGGCGCTGGAATGGGTCGAGCGGGAAATGATGCGGTACTATCCGGTCAAAGTCTTCAGGGACGGTGAGGATTATGAAAAAGCTTGAAAGGATCACCATCGCCGGTTTCGGCGGGCAAGGCGTGATGCTTTTGGGCCAGGTTCTCGCCCACACCGGCAATGATAAGGGCTACAACGCGCTTTGGCATCCCGCCTACGGACCGGAAACGCGGGGAGGAACCGCCAACTGTTCCGTCATCCTTTCCGAGGGACCGATCAATTCTCCGGTTTTTTCGGAAGCCGACACCCTCATCATCATGAACCGGCCTTCCCTGGACAAATTCCGGAACAAACTGCGGGAAGACGGAATCCTTTTATACAATTCCTCGCTCATCGAAGAATTCGAGCAGGAAAACGCCCATCCCGTTCCCGCGAACGAAATCGCCCTGAAACTCGGGAATTCGCGGGTGGCGAACATGGTCATGCTCGGGGCTTACCTGGCTTTGAGACCTCTCTTCGCTTTGGACGACGCGTTCGCGGTCGTGAAGAACTTCCTGGGCACGGAAAAAGAAAACTTGTTTGCGATAAACCTGGCCGCCCTGCGGGCCGGATACGAACATATCGGAGGAAGAAGATGACATTCGCACATTTCATCAAAGCAGCAAAAGACATACCCAAACAAAGATTGGCCGTCGCCGCCGCCGAGGACGAATTCGTTTTGGAAGCCGCGGCGGAAGCGGCGCGTGAAGGTTTGATTGAGCCGATCCTGATCGGGAACATGGGAAGAATCCGGGAAATCATTTTGAAACTGGGTTTGGAAGGGAAATTTGAAACCGTTCCGGCGGAAAGTCCGGATGATTCGGCCGCGCTCGCGGTCCGGCTGATCCGCGAAGGAAAAGCCGACATCCTGATGAAAGGCTTAATCGAGACGAGAATCCTGCTCAAGGCGGTGGTGAAATCGGAGATGGGAATCAAGGAAAGCAGGCTGCTTTCCCACGTCACCCTGTTTTCGCTTCCTTCTTTTCCGCGGCTGCTGGCGGGAAGCGACTGCGCGATGATCATTTCTCCCGGTTTGGAAGAGAAGAAGGGAATCATCGAAAACGCCGCGGCCTTCATGAAAAGAATCGGAATCAAAACTCCGAAGATCGCCGTCCTCTCGGCCGTCGAGAAAGTCAACCCCAAACTCCCCTCTTCCCAGGAAGCGGCGGTACTTGCGGAATACTATAAAGAGGAGAAGAGGTTTTCTGTTTCCGGCCCTTTCGCCCTGGACAACATCCTCTCGGAGGAGTCCCGGAAGCATAAGGGAATAGAGAATGAGGTTGCGGAAGGTGCGGACGTGCTCATCTTCCCCGACCTGGACGCCGGGAACATCTTCTATAAGGCGGCTGTCTTTTTGGGCGGAGCCGAGGTCGCAGGACTCGTCCTCGGCGCCAAAGCTCCGATTGTCCTGACCAGCCGTGCCGACTCCCCTAAATCAAAACTCAATTCGATTGCCATGGCGATGGTTTACAATTATGGTCTATAGGATTCTTGCTATCAATACCGGTTCCACCTCGACAAAACTCGCCCTCTATGAGAATGAAAAACCCGTGGCCGTGAAGAGTTATCTCCACGAGAACATCACGGTCCACCGCTATCAGAAAATTTTCGCCCAACTCGACTTCCGCAGGGAGACGATCCTGAAATTCCTGGAAGAGTTCCGCGTCCCCTTAGAAACAATCGACGTTCTCGTCGGCCGGGGCGGCCTTCTCCGCCCAATTCCCAGCGGAACCTACGCGGTGAACGAGGAAATGCTTGCGGATCTTGAGGCCGAAAAGTACGGAGCCCATTCCTGCAACCTGGGAGCGGCGCTCGCCTACGAACTGGCAAAGGTCCATGGGAAGCCCGCCTACATCGTCGATCCCGTCGTCGTCGACGAACTCATGCCCTATGCGCGTGTGAGCGGATTCAAAGGAATCGAAAGGGTTTCCATCTTCCATGCCTTGAACCAGAAAGCGACGGGGCACCGCTACGCCCGGGAACGCGGACTCCGCTACCAGGATTTGAATTTGATCGTAGTCCACCTTGGCGGAGGAATCTCCTGCGGCCTGCATCTTCAAGGGAAAGTTGTCGACGTGAACAACGCCCTCGGAGGGGAAGGCCCCTTCACTTCCGAAAGGGCGGGGACTCTACCGGCGTTCCAACTGATCGACATCTGCTATTCCGGGAAATACACGAAAGAAGAATTGAAGAAGCAGCTTGTGGGTAAGGGCGGCCTCCTCTCCTACATCGGCACAAGCGACGGGGTTGAAGTCGAAAGAAGAATCGCCGCAGGCGATGAGGAAGCACGGTTCTATCTGGAAGCGATGGGCTACCAGATTATCAAGGAAATCGGCGCCCTTTATTTCGCGGCGAAAGGCCGAATCGACGCGGTCCTCCTGACCGGCGGTCTTGCCCACAGCAAGAGTTTGATGGCTTTTATAAAGGAAAACCTTCCGGCTTTTGTCAATCTGCAAATTTATCCCGGAGAAAACGAGATGGAATCCCTGGTGTTCAGGGTCCTGCGCGTCCTCCAGGGAACGGAAGAAGTGAAGACTTATTAGGCATCCGGGGGGATGCCTTTTTAATTGTAAATTTTTAGAGTTTCGAATAATTTGGTTTTTCGCGTTTAAAATAATAGCGTAAATTTAGGAGGATGAAAATGTTTAGAAAAAAACAAAACAAGAACTCTGAGCAGAATCTGGATTTCGCGAAGGAAAACAGGCCTGATGAAAACCGCAGGCGGAAGAACAAATTCGACGATTTCGAATTCGGTAGTGACTACGGCGACAATTTCTTTACATCCGACTACGAAAGGCAGAGTTACTACCGCGAAACCGGCAGGGACGATGTGAATGTTGAATTCGGAAAGGAAGATTGCTGCAAGGAGAAATAGGATCTTTCCTAAATTTTCCGGAATCTAATGGGGCAACCCATTAGATTTTTGTTTTCCAAAGGAAAAAGTCTAATGGCAAAGCCACGAATGAAAGCATTTTCACCGAAATTTTTTTGACTATCGGAATAGCATATAGTATAATAAAAAAAACAAAAATTGCATAACACATCATAATTTAGAGGTAGCGGTGCAGATGAGTACAACTTGGAGGAGACATCCTGTGAAGAGTTGGAAAGGCAACCACCGCCGAACGGTTGGCGTAGGTATACTCCAGCCGTGGGGGTTAAGGGAATACCTTAACCACTCCTACTTTATAGAAATATAAAGTAGAGGCGCTAAATTAAAATTATATAAATAATTTTGTTTAGCGTCTGTGTGGCGCTTTTTTTGTTTTAAAAAGCAAAAAGGAGAGAAAAAAATGAAAAAATTATTTGCATTAATGATCATGTTTTCGTTGCTTCTCTTAAGCGGCTGCAGAGACAAAGAAAGAGAGTTTGACATTCCCCGTGAAGATAAATTCATAGTCGGAATGGAAGCCAATTACCAGCCTTTCAATTGGACCGAGGATTCTCCCAGTCCTTTCAACCACCCCTTGAACAACTTCCCCGGGAAATATGTTGACGGCTATGACGTTCAGATCGCCCGTGCCGTCGCCGCCTGTTTGGGCAAGGTCCTGGTCATTGAAAAACTCGAATGGGACGCTCTCATCCCCCAGCTTGAAAGCAAACGGATCGACGCAATCATCGCCGGCATGAGCCCGACCGAAACAAGAAAACTTTCCGTGAACTTCACGGAAGCCTATTATGAAAGCCGGCACGTTGTCCTTGTCATGAAAGACGGAAGGTATGCGAACGCGAAGTCGGTGAATGATTTCGCCGGAGCGACCATCGTCGGCCAGCAAGGGACGATTTATGATGAATTGGTGCCCCAGCTCATCGGCGCGACCCACGGAACCCCGCTTGAATCCGTTCCCGACATCCTCACAGGCATGCTCGGCGGCAAGATTGACGGAACCATCCTGGAACTTCCCGTCGCCAGGGGAATAGTTGAAAGCAACCCCGAATTCACATATGTGGAATTGGATCCGGGATTCGTGGTTTCCGAGACCGATGCGGTCGTCGCGATTGCCGTCCGTCTGGAAGAGACGGAATTGATGGAGGCTATCAACCGGGTCCTCGCCGTAATCACCCCCGAAGTGCGCGAAAAAATGATGGAAGATGCCGTGGGTAGGGCGAAATGAAAAAGCTTGCGCGCTACCTGAACGTCATCCTGTTCCTCTTGGGGGCAATCTCCCTGTTTTTTTCCCTCAAGGTCTTGAATCAGAAAATCAATCCGGGCGAAATATCTGCGACCTACCATGCGAAATTCCTCTTCGGGTATTTCGCCCTCTTTCTTTCCGTGTTGGGGATGCTTTTCAGCCTCTGGCTGCTGTTTTTCCGTCCCCAAGGGGAAATCGTCCAAAGAATCAAGAATATCGGTTTTTGGGCGCTTTTTGGGTTCGTCGCCCTCTATCTGCTTGAATTCGTCGTCTTCGGACTCGTGAATTCTTTCATCCGGGTTTCGGAAATGACGAGGATTCCCCCGAAGGACCAATTCCTCGACTCGATGGTCTTCATCATCCTGGATTACCCCGACGATTTCCTCAAGGGCGTGTTCATGACCTTGGAACTTTCCCTAGTCGGAACGCTCATTGGCCTGCTTTTGGGAATGGTCTTGGTCGTCCTCAGGATCATGCAGGTTCATCCCCAGGACAACGAAGCGGTCGCCTTGCTGAAGAAACTCGGTGTCGGTTTTTCCAAACTCTACATCAATGTTTTCCGCGGGACCCCGATGATTGTCCAGGCGGTCATCATTTATTATCTGCTTCCGAGTCTACTTGCGGAATGGCTGAACGTCCCGATCTCCCAAATCGACAAGGTCCTCACGATTTCCCTTTCCGGAATCATCATTGTCTCTCTGAACACGACGGCGTATCTTGCGGAAGTGCTGCGGGGAGGAATCGAAGCGGTTGACAAGGGGCAGCTGGAAGCGGCGAGGAGCCTCGGCTTGAGTTATTCTCAAAGCATGCTTTCCGTCGTCTTCCCCCAGGCAATCAAGAACGCCCTTCCTTCAATCTGCAACGAGTTCATCATCAACATCAAGGATACGTCGGTCTTGAATGTGATCGGGGTTGCGGAACTGTTCTTCGTCGCCAATGAAGCCCAGTTTCGATACTACAGGACTTACGAACCTTTCATCATCGTCGCCCTGATCTATTTCGTCCTCACGATGACGACATCCAAACTCCTCGGACTTCTCGAGAAAAAACTGAACCTTCCGGCAAAGACCTTGCCGAGTTCCAATTGAGGTGGACCATGCCGATAATCGAAATAAAGAATCTACGGAAGGCTTTTGGCGGCCAGGAAGTCCTGAAGGACATCAACCTCAAAGTCGAAGAAGGAGAAGTCATTTGCCTGATCGGCTCCTCCGGATCCGGAAAAAGCACGCTCCTCAGGTGCGTCAATCTCCTGGAAATTCCGGACGGAGGAAGCATCGTCTTCAACGGAACCGACATCCTGAGCCAAAAGGTCAATCTGAATAAACTTCGGACGGAAATCGGAATGGTCTTCCAGAATTTCAATCTCTTTCGGAATCTCACGGTCCTGGGGAATCTGATCCTCGCGCCGATGAAGGTCCTGAAAATGAAGAAAGAAGAAGCAGTGAGCCGGGCCAGGGAAAACCTGAGAAAGGTAGGGATGGAGGAGTTCGCGGAGCGTTCCCCCGAAACCCTTTCCGGCGGCCAGAAACAGCGGGTGGCGATCGCCCGGGCCCTCACGATGAATCCGAAGGTCATGCTCTTCGACGAACCCACTTCCGCATTGGATCCGGAAATGGTCGGGGAAGTCCTCGAGGTCATGAAGGACCTCGCCGCCTCGGGCATGACGATGATCGTCGTGACCCACGAAATGAGTTTCGCAAAAGAAGTGGCGACGCGGGTCATCTTCATGGATCAAGGAATCATTCTCGAAGAAGGCGCTCCCGAGGAAATCCTCACCAATCCTCAGGAAGCGCGAACGAAGGAATTTTTGAAAAGGATTCTGAAACAATAATATCCAAACATAATTTCCGCGAATCTTCCGATAATAAAACCAAGGAGGAAGATTCATGGACAGGAACAAATACAACGCCAAGTTCTTTAATAAGGACAAAATGCTCAATCCGGAGGAACAGGACAACACCGCCGACAAATTCGCTCCTCCTTTGACCGATGCGGCCAAAAGCGATGTCGAATTCGCCAAGGAAAGCTGCCAGGAGGAGTTCGAACGTCTCCGGAGGGAGCGGAACAAAGAAAAGAATTTGAAATGAAGCCGTTCTTCTTTTGAAGAGCGGCTTTTTACACTCAAAAATGTTTTCATCCTTCTTAAATGAGTTTTTATCACGAAAATTGGCGATCCCCTTCCTTCAACAAGTTTTTTTCTTGTAAGCGCGGCTCTTTTTTGGTAAAATAATGAAAAAGAGGGGGATTGTTATGTTGAATTTGAACCGCTGTCTTTCGGTTTTTTTGCATGAGTTGAAAAGTCCTTTGAACTCTATTCTGGGGATAGTTGAGATAGCGAAAAAGGAGGGAATCAAGGAGGAGCATCTGGAGCAAATCAGAGCGATTACGGAATACATGCTTGCTTTAAGCTGCAACCTGCTGCAGGATTGCAACGAAAACCGCATTTCCGACAAAGAAGTTTTCTGTCTGCGGCAGGTTGGGGAAGATGTGGTCAAGTTCTTTCAAAGCCAGAGTCTTCTGAAAAGGATAGATTTCCGTTTTGAGGCTGATGAAGGGGCATCCCGGGAGGTTTTCGGGGAAGCGTTGAAATTGAAGCAGATTCTCATAAACATCCTCGCCAACGCCTTTAAGTTCACGAAGGAGAGCGGAAAAATTGAAATTTTCATTAAAACGGAACCCGCTGCGGATGTCCTCAAAACCGAGTTCACCATCCGCGACAATGGTGTCGGCATGAGTCCCGAATTCCTGAAAAGAATTTTCCATCCCTATGAAAGGGAGGATGAAAACGAAGATGGAACCGGTCTGGGTTTGTCGATTGTTAAAGATTTGGTCCAGAGGATGGGGGGTTCCATCGGCGTGAAAAGCGTCAAAGGCAAAGGGAGTGAATTCGTCATAAACTTCACATTCCCATACGGAGAAAGGAAGAAACCCGATTTCCACATGAAACGGATCCTCGTCGCCGACGATTCCTTCATCAACTTGGAAATCGTCAAAAGCTTTCTCGTTGACGCGGGGGCGGAAATCGAGGTCGCGACCGACGGGAAGACCGCCATCGACAAGTTCGCTCATTCCCAAGAGGATTATTTCGACCTCATCCTGATGGATTTGCGGATGCCGGGGCTTTCTGGGTGCGAAGCGACGAGGGCGATCCGGTCCCTGGAAAGGGACGACGCCAAGGAGATAGCCATCATCGGTTTTTCCGCGAATTCCTTGGATGAAGACGTGTTCGAGGCCTTGGAATGCGGGATGAACGACTACCTCTGCAAACCCGTCGCCGTGGACAAACTCTACCAGATGCTTTCCAAATATCTTTAACCGCAAAATTCAGCAATTTTCTTAATTCGATTATTTAATTGATTTTATTGGCAAAAAAATGTATAATAATAATATCGAATGCATTATAGTTCCGACATTCCTTGAAGAATCTCGGAAAAAAGAAGAGAAGGTGTAAAAGTGGGAATCAGAGAGCAAGTCGAAAAAGTCCGTGAGTCTTTGAAAGACTATCCGAATGTCGAAATCATCGCCGCCACCAAGTACATGACCATCGAGCAGACCAAGGAACTGGTCGCGGCCGGAATCACCAACCTCGGCGAAAACAGAACCGACATGTTTCTGGAGAAATACGAAGCGCTCAAGGACAATCCCGACATCAAATGGCACTTTTTCGGAATCCTGCAGACCAGGAAGATCCGGGAAGTGGCGAACAAGATCCACTGCCTGCACTCGCTCGATAAACTGTCCCTGGCGATCGAACTCGACAAACGCCTCAACAGTCCCCTGGATTGCTTCGTCCAGGTCAACATCTCCGAGGAACCGAACAAAAGCGGGGTTCCGGTGAACAAAGTCAAGACCTTCATCAAGCAGCTGGAGAAATATCCAAAGATCAGGGTCATCGGGCTGATGTGCATCGCGAAGCTGACTTTTGACGAAGACATCCTGAAGAAATCTTTCGCGAAGATGCAGAAGCTCAAAGAAGAAATTGAAAGCATGAACCTGCCCTACGCTCCCTGTCATGAACTTTCCATGGGCATGAGCAACGATTACCGGATCGCCGTTCAATACGGGGCGACGAAAGTCCGTTTGGGACGCATCTTTTTAATATAAGCTAGCATCAAGGAGTGGACGGATGAAAGTCAAAATCAAGAAAAAATTCAATAATATTGAATTTTCGGAATATAATAATAAGGAAAAAGGTGGAAAAAAACGTTCAAGCCTCCTCACCTCCTTCGACCGCATGGAATACAGCATCGTCACAGACAATTCCAAGGATACGTTGTTCCACATCTGCGACACGATTCTTTCCGGAAGAGCCGTCCTCGCCAACTTCGACAAGCTTGATCCCGAAGATGCGAACGACATGCTGAACTTCATATCGGGAGTGGTCTATGCGACCGAAGGGAAGATTTTCCAGATTGACGAAAAGATTTTCCTGTTCGGCCGGAAGGAAGAATTTGAGGATGGTTCCCTTTATCAGTACGTCGAGGATACGAAATGATTTTCAGTGTGATTATCCAAATTTTTGTCATCTTCTACGGAATCTTCGGGGGCATCATGTCCCTTTCCATCATCCTTTCCTGGATTCCCGGGGTTTATGAGATTGCCTTTTTCCGGCAGATCCGGAACATTTCCGACTGGTATCTGGGGACCTTCCGTGGACGTCTGATCGTGGGCATCATCGATTTCGGACCCTTGGTGGGGCTCGCAATCTATAGTTTCATCCTGAACCTGCTATACATATGGATCTGAAAATAGAGCATTTACTGAAGAACGGGGAACGCTCTCCGGTGCTGAGTTGGTTCCTTGCGCCCGATGAGCAGAAATTCCTCAGTTCCAAAACCAAGAACGTCATTTTTTCGGAAACCTATCCCGAAGAGGAGAGGAGAAGAGCGATCGTCCATCCTCCGGGGGAAGAGATAGAACCCGATTTCCGGATCGCCATCCTCGAGATAACCGCTCCCGGGCCTCTCCGGCACGCCGACATCCTCGGCGCCGCAATCGCCTGTGGAGTCAGCCGCGAGGTTCTGGGCGACATCATCTGCGGCGAAGAAAAGAATTATCTTTTGTGCGCGGAGGAGATTGCGCGTTTCCTGATCGACAATCTCATCCGGATCGGAAAATACCATGTGAACGTAAGACAAGTCGAAAGCATTGAAGCGGGCCCCGCGGATAACTACCGTTCCGCTTTAATTATTGTTCCCGGTTTGCGGCTCGACGCGGTGCTGGCGAAATGTTTGAATCTTGCCCGAAGCAAAGCCCAGGAACTTGTCAGGGCGGGAGCCGTGAAAGTAAACGGCCAGGTCAATCTCAATCGCGATTTGGTATTGCGGACGGGTGACATGCTTTCCGTCCGGCGTTTCGGAAGGATCATCGTCGGGGAGGTTGCCGGGAAAACGAAAAAAGACAATCTGATACTAAACATCAAGAGAACTAGATAAACTAGACAGAAAACGAGGAGACCAATCATGAGCAAAGATTATAAAGACACGCTTTTGATGATGAACACATCCTTCCCGATGCGTGCAAATCTGACGGAGAAGGAACCGTTGATTCAGAAAGAATGGGAAGAAAAGAATATCTACGCGAAGGTCCTGAAGAAAAACCAGGGGCATCCGACATTCATCCTTCACGACGGACCGCCCTATGCGAACGGCGACATTCATGTCGGACACGCCCTGAACAAGATTCTCAAGGACTTCGTGGTGCGTTACCGGAGCATGAGCGGCTTCTACGCGCCCTATCAGCCGGGTTGGGACACGCACGGTCTTCCCATCGAGACCGCGCTTTCCAAAAGCGAGAAGGTCAACCGCAAGACGATGTCGATTCCGGAATTCCGGAAACTTTGCGAACAATACGCCCTGAAGCAGGTCGAACGCCAGCGGACCCAGTTCCGGCGTCTCGGCATCTTGGGCGAATGGGACAACCCCTACCTCACTTTGCATAAGAAATATGAGGCCGAGCAGATCCGGATTTTCGGAAAGATGGTTGAGAAAGGCCTGATCTTCAAGGGCTTAAAACCGGTTTTCTGGTCGCCTTCGAGCGAATCCGCCTTGGCGGAAGCGGAAATCGAGTACCATGACAAGGTTTCGCCCTCGATCTACCTCGCCTTCAAGGTCAAGGACGGAATGGGCATCCTTTCCGATGACTGCGAACTCGTAATCTGGACGACGACGCCCTGGACCATCCCCGCGAACCTCGCGGTCGCTGTCCATCCCGATTATCAGTACGCGGTCGTGCGCGCCGACGAAAGATACCTGATTGTTGCGGTTGAATTGCTTCCTTCCTTCGCCAAGACCGTCGGTTACAGCGAATACAAAATCATCAAAACCGTCCCCGGCGCAAGCTTGGAAGGCGTCACCTATTATCATCCGTTGAACAAGAAAGTCTGTCCCGTCGTTCTGGCGGATTACGTCACACTGGACAGCGGTACGGGCTTGGTCCACACCGCTCCCGGCCACGGCGAGGACGACTTCCTTACCGGAAAGAAGTACGGTCTGGATACGCTCTGCGTCGTCGATGAGAAAGGCTACATGACGGAAGAGGCGGGAGAATTCGCCGGAATCTTCTATGAGGAAGCGAACGATCTCATCATCGAGCGCCTCCGGGAAGTTCGGAGCCTCCTCCATCTGGGGAAGATTACCCACAGTTATCCCCATGACTGGCGGACGCGGCAACCGGTCATCTTCCGGGCCACTTCCCAGTGGTTCGCTTCGATCGAAGCCCTGAAGGAAGATATGATCGAAGCGATCAAGACCGTGAATTGGATACCCGCCTGGGGCGAACAGAGAATGGAAAACATGATCAAGGACCGCAAGGAATGGTGCATTTCCCGGCAGAGAGTCTGGGGTGTGCCGATTCCTGTGTTCTATGCGGAAGACGGATCGCCAATCCTTGATCAGGGAATCATAAACCATGTTGCGGAGCTTTTCGGACAATACGGCTCCTCGGTTTGGTGGGAGAAGGAAGCGAAGGAACTGCTTCCGGAAGGATACACTCACCCCAAGAGCCCGAACGGCATCTTCGTCAAGGAAACCGACACGATGGACGTTTGGTTCGACTCCGGCAGTTCCCACCATTCCGCAATGCTCCTTAACGGATACGGTTACCCTGCGGACCTCTATCTTGAGGGTTCCGACCAGTACCGCGGTTGGTTCAACTCCAGCCTTTCGACCGGGGTCGCCCTGACGGGGAAAGCCCCCTACAGGACCGTCCTCACCCACGGATTCGTTTTAGACGGCGAAGGCCGGAAGATGAGCAAATCGCTGGGCAACATCATCGACCCGCAGGACGTGGTCAAGAAGTACGGCGCTGACATCCTCCGTTTGTGGGTTGCCAGTTGCGAATACACCGCCGACGTGAGGATCTCCCAGGAGATCATGAACCAGACAGCGGAAAACTATCGTAAGATCCGCAACACCTTCCGCTTCCTGCTCGGGAACCTCTTCGATTTCAATCCTGAGACCGACAAGGTGCCCTATGAGCAGATGCCGGAAATGGACCAGATCATGATGAACCTCCTGAACAACCTGATTGACAAAGTCGCGGGCGCCTATGAGAACTACCGCTTCGACGAAGTCTACCGGTCGATCCTCACCTACATGACAAACGAACTTTCCGCGTTCTACTGCGATTTCACAAAGGACGTCCTCTACATCGAAACCTCTGACAGCCCGGAAAGAAGAAGCATCCAAACCGTGTTCTACGAAAACCTTTCCGCGCTGGTCAGATTGCTCTCGCCGATCCTTCCGCACACCACGGAAGAGGTCTTCTCGTACATGCCTTATGAGAAGGAAGAAAGCGTGTATCTCACGAACATGCCGAAATCGCTCCGCTATGCGAACGGAGCCGTGCTCCTGAACAAATATGAAAGTTTTAAGGACCTGCGTGATGACGTTTTGAAGGCCTTGGAAGAAGCGAGGAACGAGAAGATCATCGGAAAATCCTTAGCCAGCAAAGTCGTTCTCAAGCCTTCGGAAGCGGCTTTGAAACTGCTCAACAGTCTGAAGGTCGACTTGGCGAAGGTTTTCATCGTGTCCGAATTCGTTGTCACGAACGAAGACATTGAAGGCCGCGAATACAGATCCGGCACCATCCAGGTCACCGCCAGGAAGGGCCATGTCTGCAGCCGCTGCTGGAAAGTGGTTGACGAAGTCAACGAAGACGAGTTATGCAATCGTTGCAATGAAATAATCAAAAAGATGAGGTCATAGGATGGCAATATATATCCACTTCTTCAGAGACAGCAAATTGGAAAAACTGGATTTCTTAAAAGTTTTTGAATTTTTCGAATCCTATCCCAATTTCAAAATCTACTACACGGACGATGAAGTGCAGATCGTTTACCGCGACGACGATTTCAAGTTTTCCTACCGGTACTTGATAACAAAGAAGTCGCGCGTGAGCCAGATTTACAAGCTTGACCCGCAGTATTTGAACATCAATTTCCTGCTGGAACTCCCGCTTCTTGTCCCTTCCTTCCTGGTCAAGGAAATTTTGGCTTTGACGCAGAAACTATGCAAACTCTTCGATCTCGTCATTTACAATGACGCCTTTGATGACGTCCAGCCTTTCAACCTGGCCGATGTCGTCGTCCTCTTCGAAGAGTCGCGGCGCGAAGCGGTCGCCCAGTACGGACTTCAGGACAAGCTTCCTTTCGATAAGAACAAACTGGACGAAATCTGCCGCTACCAAAGGTCAATCGCCAGCCTCCGCGAGTTCTACAACCACCAGTACGAAGTGAATCTTGTGGAGCCGATCATTGACAAGGTCACGAACGAATACGGAATTTCCGTCGTCTGGAACGTCGGGATGCCTTCGGTCTTTCCGCCCCACCTGAGTTATGTCTATGTAAAGGAGGAGGAGAACATCCCCTTCCTTGTCCGGAGGAACGATTTTCTGAGCGTCATGAAGAAGTATCTCGTGGAGGTGGATGATTTCCTGCCTGACATGTTCGTCTTGAAACCAAAGCAAGCGAAAGCTTCCAGGAAAGTTATTGGCAAACTCAGAAAACTCGCGATCATCGACCAGAATTTTAAATCGGTCCGTTTGGCCAATCTGATCGACGTCTAGGAGGAAGAAATGTACAACAAACTGATCGATCATACGCTTCTGAAAGCGACGGCGACCACCGCCGACATCGAAAAACTCTGCGAGGAAGCTGTGAAATATGGCTTCAAAAGCGTCTGCGTCAATCCCTGCTTCGTCGCGAAGGCGAAGGAATTTGTGAAGGATAGCGACGTCCTGGTCTGCACTGTGATCGGTTTTCCGCTCGGAGCGAACGCGACCTCGGTCAAGGTCTTCGAGACCAGGAAAGCCGTTGAAGACGGCGCCGATGAAATCGACATGGTGATCAACATCGGCAAGGCGAAAGAGCATGACTTCGTCTATCTTGAAGAAGAGATCAGGGAGGTTGTGATAGCGGCGGGGGGAAGGACCGTCAAGGTCATCATCGAAACCTGCTACCTTACCGATGAAGAAAAAATCGAAGCCTGCAAAGCCGCGGTCAGAGCCGGTGCCCGTTTCGTCAAGACTTCCACCGGGTTCGGAACCGGCGGGGCGACGGTTCAAGACGTCGCTTTGATGAGAAGGACTGTTCCGGCTGAAGTCGGAGTGAAAGCGAGCGGCGGCATCCGCACGCCCGAAGATCTGCAGGCGATGGTTGAAGCGGGGGCGAACAGAATCGGCGCTTCCGCGGGAATAAAATTGATAGAAGGAGGATACAATGGCGACTCCGCATATTGAAGTTGACGATCGAGGGCTGTTTGCGAAAACGGTGCTGATGCCGGGGGACCCGCTCCGGGCGAAGTTCGTCGCCGAGAATTATCTGACGGACGCGAAACTGGTGAACAGGGTCCGGAACATGTTCGCCTACACCGGCTATTACAAAGGCAAGAAAGTGACCGTGATGGGTTCGGGAATGGGCATGCCCAGCATCGGAATCTATTCATATGAACTCTTCAAGTTCTACGATGTCGAAAACATCATCAGGATCGGCTCCTGCGGGGCTTACGATCCGAAACTGAAACTTTACGATGTCATCATCGTCGAAAAGGCCTTCAGCGAATCCTCGTACGCCCAAGTCGCTTTCGGGTATCCGGAAAACATCCTGCCGGCGACGGAAGGGCTTGTGAAAGCTTTGAACGAAGCCGCGGATAGGCTCGGGATTCCCGTGACGAACGCGACGATCCATTCCTCCGACGTCTTCTACAGGCATCAGGGGGACGTGTTCCGCGACGTCCGCGACAAGTACGGCTGCGCGGCGGTGGAGATGGAAAGTTTCGCACTCTTCGCGAACGCGCGTTTCCTGGGCAAAAATGCGGCCTGCATTCTCACCGTGTCCGATTCCCTGGTCACAAGAGAAGAGACAACCGCAGAAGAGCGACAAAACTCTTTCCACAGGATGATGGAAATTGCACTCGATGCGGCCAGATAGTGGGGTAGACCCACTATTTTTTTGGAATAATTTTCTATAAGGGACACAGAATAAATCTGGAGGCTAAAATGGAAATAAAAGAAATGACGTTGAACGAAATTCCTTTAACGTTGATCAAAACAGACAAATTCAAGACGATAAACATCCAAGTCGTCTTCCTCGGGGAATTCTCCAAGGAAAACGCGACGAAGAAGAGTTTGCTTACCAGAATCCTCTCCAATTCAACGAAAAATTTCCCGACCAAGAAAGCCCTCGCGACGAAACTCTTGGACCTCTATGACGCATCCGCCGGGGTCACCACCTATCCGAGCGGAAAGACAGCCGTCACCGTCTTCAGCATCGAAGTCGTGAACGAGAAAAACCTGGGAATCGAGGGACTCACCCGGGAAGCCGTGGAAATGCTTTACGAAGTGATTTTCAACCCCAACCTGGAGGGCGGGCTCTTTCCGGAAAAGGACTTCAACGAACAGAAACGGGTTCTGAAAGAACGCTTGAACAATGTCTATAACAACAAGACCCGCTACGCCCTGAGGCAGATGCTCAAGAAAATGGCTCCGGACGAGATTATCAGCGTGAGCTCCCTGGGAAGCCTCGAGGATCTCGAGCCGCTTACCAACGCGGAACTGGTTTCCCAATACAAGGAGATGATCGAGAAGGAAAACATCTCGATCTATGTCTGCGGCGATTTCGAGGAGGAGAGCATTATCAAGGATCTCTCCCTTTTCGGAAGCCTCAAAAACAATCCTCACAATTATGAAACCGTCCTGACCGAACCCGTCAAGGTGGAAAAGGTCAGAGAATTCTTCGAAAAGCAGAAGATCCAGCAGGCAAAGCTGATCATGGGCTTCCGGAGCGACATCAACAGCAAGAGCCCGCAGTTCCCCGCCTCCCTGGTCTTCAACGCCATGTATGGCGGACTCTTCTCGTCCGACCTGATCCGGCTCGTGCGGGAGGAAAACTCCCTCGCCTACACGATCACTTCGATGTTCCTGGACGACGTGATGGTCATGGTCGTCGCTGCCGGCATCGACGGAAGCAAGTACGGGCTCACGACGGACCTGGTAATCAAGCAACTTGAAGATTACAAACAGGGAAGACTGGACCCGGAACTGATGCAGACTGCGAAAGAAAACATCGCAAGCGACCTGCTCCAGACCGAAGACAATCCCGCCCAACTTATCAACTATTTCCTGAGAAACTACCTGCACGGACTGAAATACCAGGTTTCCGACCTGGTCGCGGCCGTAAAATCCGTGACCTTGGAAGATGTGCAGAAAGTCGCTCAGGGGATCAATCTCGACACGATATTTCTTTTAACCGGGGAGGATGACGATGGAAAGGCATTATAGGCTTTTGCAGGAAAGGATCCATTTTGAAGAACTCGAAAACGGCCTCGCCGTCTATGTCGTCCCGAAACCGGGCTTTAAGAAGACCTTCGCCTGCTTCGCAACCAAATACGGGGCGATGATCAACCGCTTCGTCCCTTATGGGGAAAGCGAGTACATCGACGTTCCCTTGGGAATTGCCCATTTCCTGGAGCACAAGATGTTCGAGATGCCAGACGGAACGGATGCCTCGGAAATCTTCGCCCGGATGGGCCTGGATTCCAACGCTTCTACAAGCCATCTGATGACGACCTATCTCTTCAGCGGCACCGCCAACATCAAGGAAGGTTTGAACCTCCTCTTGGATTTCGTCCAGACCCCCTATTTCACTGAAGAAAGGGTCTTGAGGGAACAGGGCATCATTGCCCAGGAACTGAAGATGTATTTGGATGATCCCAACGAAGCCCTGCATCTGGGACTTATGCAAAATTTGTTCCGGGTCTATCCGCTGCGTTTTGACGTCGGCGGAACGCTGGAGTCGATCATGCAGATCACTCCCGAACACCTGAACAAATGCTATCGGACTTTCTACCATCCTTCCAACATGGCGCTCATAGTCGTCGGCGACATCGACGCCATCATGGAGGATTCCGACGACCCGATCAAAGCTTTGATCGATCTCGTCCGCGAAAATCAAGCGAAGAAGGATTTCAAAAAACCCCTGGACATCCGGAAGAACATCCTCGTCGAGGACGGCGTCGTGAACAAAGCTTCCGACTACCAGAAGATGGATATCTCCATTCCGAAGGCCGCGGTCGGGCTCAAGCTTCCCTTCGAAAGATACCAGAAAAACCAATCCTTCCTGATGGAACTGGAAATGAAAATCCTGTTGGAAGCGACGATCGGTCCCATGACCGACGCCTTCCAGGAAATGCTGGATTTGGAACTGATCAACGGGAACCTTTATTACAACGTTTACTGCGACGGGCTTTCCGGATTTCTCAAGGTCCAGGCCAACACCAACAAGCCGAAGCAGTTCATCGCTTATGTCGAGAATAAGCTCCTTTCCTTGAGCAGCATTGATTTTGACGACGAAACCTTCAACCGTTTCAAAAAAGCGACCCAGGGAAGTTTCCTGCGTGCGATGAACAATCCCGAATACATCGGCTACAACTTCCTCCGCTATCTCTTTTCCGATGCGGACATGTTCGAAGCCATTGAAAGCTTTTCCGAACTGAAAAAGGAAGACATGAAAGCCTTGGAGAAGTATTTCCAGAAGGAAGCCCTCGCCGATTTCGTCGTGATTCCCAAGAACACGCTCTTTTCGAAAATCCAGTAACAAAAAAACCTGAAAAAAAAGCAGTTCTTGCAATTCCGGCAAATCGGTTCAAAAAGAGGCCGGATCGCAAGTCCGCTCATTCATAAGGGAACAAGTTTCCGATATGGGGAAACTTTCATTGAAAAAACTCCCGAGATGACCAAAACGGGAGTTTTTCTTTTGAAAGCTGTTGTTGTATAATTGAGCCGCCGGTAAAAAGAAGGAAAGGAGATGTTCGCGAACAGGATGAGATGCTCAATAACGTGATTTTAATCGGAAGGACGGTGGAGGACCTGAAGGTCGTCACCACGGAGGGCGGCCTCAAGACCTGCCGGATGGTTCTGGCCTGCCAGCGTCCTTTCAAAAACCAGGAGACCCAGGAATACGACACTGACTTCATTCCCGTTACCCTCTGGCAGGGGGCGGCGGAGATGACAAGCCAGTATGTGAAACGCGGATCGACCGTCGCGGTCAAAGGAAGGCTCGCGACGCGGACGATTGAGGTGGAAAATGTGAAAGTGAGGACTTTGGAACTTATCGGCGAGCGGGTCATCTTCATCAACTTGAAGAATGGCGATCAGGGCTGATTAAAAAAGAGCAGGCAACTTAAAGAGAACCTCCTAAAGTATACACATATAAAAAAAGGTATTTATATGTGCTAT
>ENA-UPSA01000227-UPSA01000227.1-bioreactor-metagenome-genome-assembly--contig:-NODE-227-length-90478-cov-513.274598_pt1 | contig 90478 bp, 71 predicted proteins | sample MGYA00238183_ERZ773288 | MGnify/ENA primary metagenome ERZ773288 (study PRJEB29028, sample SAMN07631243) | bioreactor metagenome | isolation source: Switchgrass digestor | place: USA: Dartmouth... | reverse complement strand
CTTAAACGGTCATGCAACTTGAGCAACTCCGGGACATTTATCCGGGGCAGAAACAATATAGCACTCGGCTTAAAGGTACTTCCCCCATTAGTGTCTTTATTGAGGTTTTTCGTACCCCTTTATGCCTTAGTTCAGCTTTATTTCTATTCTTACAAAGCTCTTCATCAAGTTTTGCCAAGAACTCTCCCATGAGTATTTTGGCCACTTCACAGCCTATTTCAAAAAAACTTCTCTCAATCTCCTTGAATGTTACCTTATTACCAGTTAAACTATTCATATCACGCCTCCTTCGTTTGGTTTCTAGACAATTCTCAAACTACAGGAAAAACGTGATTATGGGAAGACCTATTTTGGGTTCTTCCCATATTTTTATTAAATTTGCCTACGATAATTTTACTCTAAGCTTCTCACTGTTTGAGCATTTCTGAGAAGATGATTCGACGTGGTTTTCTGAGGGAACTGATATGATGTCAGTATTTTGAACAGTTAACCTTAGTGATTTGTTCACTTTTGTGATTTGATTTGTGAAGGGACGCTTCTCACGATTTGATTGTTTAAAAGGAGTTTTGACCCTTTAGTGCTTAATTTTCATTAAAATAAAGAAGCCCTTTGTGAAAGTCAAGATAAAGTATAACTGGTTAACTAATTTACAGTTTTTAGAAACAACAATTCAAATACAGGAACAACCGGTTAAGGAAAGCTACTGACTGACCTCTTGCTGGAAGTGATAGGTATTTTAGTTTAAATAAATATGATAAGTAAAAAATGAAAGCAGTTCTAAAGAGGAGAATCCTTATAGTTTTAAACGCATAGCTATTTTATAAAATAGTCAGGCAGCAATCGATACTAGTTCATTGAAAATCTGCATATGAAAATCATCATTATGTATCAGGTCATAACCCTTTTTACAAAGCCTTGAGCAGCTTGTTATCGTTATATTAAGCAAATATGTGCAGATTTCCTTATAACTGAGATTACACAGCACCCTTAATACATATGCAGTGAAAGCTCTGTAATTTGTCAATTTATGTCTGCATTTTGTTTGCAGACCAGTCAATTGGTTCATCTGGAGTTTATCAGATATGAATGATATAATACTGGTAACAGGTCTGTTCCTAAGCATTACATTACGTCCGCTCACATATTCATAATCTGCGGATAACGGGAATACGAGCTGTACTTCGTCAATATCGAATATCTTGCCTTTTTCAGCAATTTCACGGCGTCCCCTGACGAAATTATAATACCGTTCTGCAAAACTGACATCGTCCGTCAAGCTAAACAGGCTCTTAATAAAGCTTGTATCAATTATTCCATAATGGTCGTTTGCTAACCCAAGATAAATACCATAGGAAGAATATCTGTACATTTCCTCTTTTCCGGAATATCCTCTGATGTCGTGAGGATTGTTATGGATATATGCTGATACAACCAGGTTGTGCACATCTGAAAAAAGTATGCGGCTGACGAACCGATCTTGAAAAAGGTGGCCGTGTCTGCTGTATTTTGTGTTGTAATACCATACAAAGGCGGTATTCAGGCTATGCATGAATTTCGATATATCATAACCATTTGTGTCCAGATGCAGGTGTACATGGTTATCCATCAGGCAATAAGCGTATAATTTGCAGTTGTACTTGCTCAGATATCTTTTAAGTAGAAGCAGGTAATAATCCTTATCTTCGCTATTTCTAAAAAGAAGCAGTTCTGAGTTGCTTCGGCATATTATATGATAAATTGCAGCAGGATCTTTTTGACGGGCCTTGCGCGGCATCTGGATACACCTCTCATGAATTACGGGCGAACAAATGTTCTTGCAATATTAGTCTATCATGGATCATCAATTGAAGCAATATATTTCCCGAAGCATTTTGCTGTTGCCTATTTTAGCTTTGCAGGCTAAGAGGGGATACGGGGAATACCGGAAACCACTGAGATGCGTGATATCATCCCGGTGCATAGAATTATGCTTGTGTTTATCGGTCAGGTAGTATTTATCTTGAAATTGAGAAAAATAGAAATATCAGAGTTGATAGGGAGTCATTTGCAGCGGGAATATGGGAGGATTGGTAATTTGGACATGTTTGTACAACAGTCAATCATGAATCAGATGTGCTAAAAAGGTGAGAAGTGTCCCCTTATGTCCCCTAAGAAGCGTCCCTAAAGGGTTCCTGGCAGGAAACTGAAAAAGAGCCGGAAGAGAGGTGCGGATATGCGGCCGTCAGACCTGATGTATATAGCATTGAAAGCCGGAGAGATAATGCTGAGGAGCGGAGCAGAAATTTACAGGGTTGAAGAAACTATTGTGAGGATATGTGAAAGCTACGGCGTGCGGTGTGAAAGCTTTGTTTTGCCTACCGGCATTTTTATATCGCTGGTTGATGATAAGGGCAGAACTAATACTGCTTTCATGCGAATCAGAGACAGGAAGGTCGATCTGACCAGCATTGACAGGGTAAACAGCCTCTCTCGGCGGATTCAGAAATCGCATCCTGATTTTGAGGGTGTGCTCAGGGAGTTGGAGGAAATCGAAAATGTTGAAAGACACAGCTTTTCAGTGAGACTTGCCGCAACCGGCCTTGGATCGCTGGCATTCACACTGCTTTTCCAGGGAAGTCTGTATGACAGCATAACGGCTCTTATAATAGGATGCATTTCATATTTGGCAAAAGAAATCCTGACCAGAAAGGGCCTGTTTTTGTTCCTTGAAAATCTCATTGCCGGGCTTGTTACCGGCTTCTTAAGTACGGCTGCGGTTAATCTGTTCCCTTTGCTTGATGGCTATAAAATAATCATCGGCTCAATACTGATGTATCTGCCAGGTGTTTTAATAACGAACAGCATAAAGGATGCTCTCTACGGCGACCTTGTTGCAAGTATGACGCGACTGGGTGAAGCAATACTTACTGTTACTGTTTTGGTGGCGGGCGTCGGAATTGCATTGTTTATATGTGCAAACCGGAGGTAATGTGGTGTGAACGGGCTGTTGGCTTTTATCGGCAGTTTTGCGACAAGCCTGAATTTCGGCATTAAAGGACGTAAGCTTGTATTTGCGGGATTTTCGGGTATGGTAGGTTCTTTTGTGTATTCAGTTGTTTCAGGTATTTCCCGACACTCGAATTTTGCTATACTGATCGGAGCAATAGCAGTAGGCCTGTACAGTGAAACTGCTGCAAGAGTGCTGAAAACGCCCGCTACTGTTTTTTCGATACCGGGCATCCTTCCTTTGGTACCTGGCATTGCGGCGTATGAAATGATCCAGTTTCTTGTGAACAGCGAGCTGATCAGTGCTGCCGAAAAGCTGGTTGAAACCGTGAGCGGAGCCGGAGCGATCGCTTTTGGCATAATGCTTGTGACAGCAGTTTTCAGATTTCTGACCGGAGTGAGAAAGTGAAACCCGGGAATGCAATGCGTAATGCTGATAATGTGTAACCAGACAGGGGAAATGGCTGCGATTTATATGGAAATTTATAGATATTCTACGCAAATTGGAATTCGGCTGGTTTCGATCTGATTTTTACTAGTTTTGCCCTTGCTTTAAGCTGCACTAAATCTGCATGAAAACAGCAGACTATTTTGGTGAAAGCTTAATAGTCTGCTGCTATACTTGTTGTGTGTATGTCAGTTATAGTTTTCAGGCACTTACATGGCTTCACCCATTTACATAGGTTTCATGAACATCTGAGTCCAATAGCACACGCCGTTTTTATTCTTGGCGAGCCCTACACCAATTTCCGTGTATGAACGGCTTAGGATGTTATTTCTGTGGCCGGGTGAATTCATCCAGTCTCTCATGACCTCAGCAGGTGTCCTCTGGCCGTAAGCAATGTTTTCACCTGCAGCCGAAAAACGCAGACCGAAATTCTCCATCATCTGGAACGGCGTCCCGTAAGTAGGCGAATTATGGGAGAAATAGCCTTTATTTGCCATGTCAGCCGACTTATAACGGGCAACCCTGCTCAGTTCCCAGTTGAATTTAAGGGCGGGAAGCCCGGCCTTTGCTCTTTCAGCATTAACAAGTCTTGCAACTTCATTCTCCTGCGAACTTGTTGTAACTGTCGGTATGATTATCTTCTGGCCGGGATAGATCAAGTCCGGGTTCTTGATCTGGGGATTGGCTGCAATGATTTCGCTCATCCCGACCTGATGCTTGACTGCTATTTTCCAGATGGTATCGCCGCTCTTGACGGTATATGTCGTCTGAGCAAAAACCGGCGATGAAAGCAGCAGTACCAAAGTAAATATTAGAATCAAGACTGCTCTTTTTTTCATTGTATCACCTCAAGCATATGATTTGAAAAACGCAATTTAAAAATGCTGGCAATATAAATCTTGAATTCCAGTTCATGCATTGGGGACAGTTCTCACTTTTTTATCTTTTTAGATGGATTTTGCTTGCTCAAATAATTCATGACTCAAAAGAGTTAAAAAGGTGAGAACTGTCCCCATACTTGACTTTAAAAAGCCTTTAATTGATAATAACAGTAGAGAAAGATCTGGAGGGACTGTACAAATGATAAAGGGTAAAAAGCCTGGAGTCTACGGCAATGAGAGTATTTCTTCCCTCAAGGGAGCGGATCGGGTTAGGCTGAGGCCAAGCGTCATATTCGGCTCTGACGGCATTGAAGGCTGCCAGCAGGCATTCTTCGAAATTCTCTCGAATTCAATTGACGAAGCGCGTGAAGGTTATGGCAGCAGGATCGAGGTCATACGCCACAGCGACCGTTCGATCACGGTCAGAGATTACGGAAGAGGCATACCTGTCGAGTTTAACCCGAAAGAAAACCGCTACAACTGGGAACTTGTTTTTTGCGAATTATATGCAGGAGGAAAATATAACAACAACGAAGGCGAGAACTATGAATTCAGCCTTGGACTGAACGGCCTCGGCACATGTGCGACCCAATACAGTTCAGAATACATGGATGTAACTGTGTTCAGGGATGGCTACAGATACGATCTGCATTTTGAAAAAGGCGAAAACATCGGCGGACTGAAAAAAGTCAAGTGCGACTATGAGAGTACCGGATCGATACAGAAGTGGAAACCCGATCTTGAAGTATTTACAGATATAGATATACCGCTGGACTATTATATCAATACGCTTAAGAAGCAGGCTATCGTTAATGCCGGCTTGAAATTCGTACTGACGGATGAAGCGTCAGGCAACACTTATGAGTTTGTCTACCCGAACGGCATCACGGACTACATCAAAGAAATTAGCGAGGGCAAAAATTTCACAGAAATCCAATATTTGGAAACGAGCACCAGAGGCCGCGACAGGGAAGACAAACCGGAGTACAAGCTTAAAATGCAGATAGCCTTTTGTTTCTGCAATGAGATCAATCTGCTGGAATATTATCACAATTCCAGCTTCCTGGAACATGGCGGTTCTCCTGACCGTGCGGTGAAAGCGGCGTTTGTCAACGAGATCGACAAATGCATCAGGAACAGGGGCAAGTATAACAAGGATGAAGCAAAAATCACATTTGCCGACATCCAGGACAGCCTCATCCTGGTCACTAATTCGTTCTCTACCATCACCAGCTACGAGAACCAGACCAAGAAAGCTATCACGAACAAGTTTATCCAGGAGGCTATGACAGACTTCCTGAAACAGCAGCTTGAGATATATCTGATCGAGAATAAAGCCGACTGCGACAAGATAGTCGAACAGGTCCTGGTCAACAAACGCAGCCGCGAGACCGCAGAGAGGACCAGGATAAATATCAAGAAGAAACTCGGCGGCACGGTCGATATTTCAAACAGGGTGAAAAAGTTCGTTGACTGCAGGACCAAGGACGTGAACCGGCGCGAACTCTACATCGTCGAGGGAGATTCTGCGCTGGGTTCCTGCAAGATGGGAAGGGATGCGGAATTCCAGGCAATAATGCCTGTCAGGGGCAAAATACTCAATTGTCTCAAAGCAGAGTATGACAGCATTTTCAAGAACGAGATCATCGTGGATCTGCTAAAAGTGCTTGGCTGTGGGGTCGAGATCAAGTCGAAGCATAACAAGGATCTGAACACATTCGACCTGAACAACCTCAGATGGAACAAGATAATAATCTGCACTGATGCGGATGTGGACGGCTTCCAGATCAGGACTCTTATCCTTGCAATGCTCTACAGGCTTGTTCCTACGCTTATCCAGGAGGGCAGGGTGTTCATAGCGGAATCGCCCCTGTATGAAATAACCTGCAAGGACAAAACTTATTTCGCTTACTCGGAGAAAGAGAAAGTAGAAATCTTGTCCAGGCTTCAAGGCAAAAAATACACAGTGCAGCGTTCGAAAGGCCTTGGAGAAAATGAACCTGAAATGATGTGGCACACCACGATGAACCCCGAAACCAGGAGGCTCATCAAAATCGTGCCTGATGACGTGGAAAAAACGGAAGCCATGTTCGATATATTGCTTGGCAATAACCTGCAGGGCAGGAAAAACTTTATAGAGGAAAACGGGATGCGCTATATGGACATGATCGATGTTAGCTGATGGGGTGGGGACAGTTCTCACTTTTTCAGCATTTTGCAGCTTGATATTATAACATGTTAACCCTCTTACGGCCAGGCATGGATTACTGTCAACATTTGCCTGGCAAATTGAAAGTTGCTTGCATTGATTATTGGCTCCGGCATGCGCAGATTAGGGAAAGCGCTAATTTAAATCATGAAAACCGGAATATACGTCGGCTGGTATGTTCAGGAAATAAGCTGGGGCCAGACCAATCGGCCGATATTATGAGTTGTCTGCTAACATTGATCAGTAACATATCAGCAAAATGCATTGAAAGTTGAGAACTGTCCCACCATTACTTTAAAGACAGGAAGTAGAAAACTGTTCCCTATGAAAGATAAAAAAGTGAGAACTGTCCCCGCCAAACTAAATTAGGAAAGGTGCTGTTATGTCGGACAAGAACCTGATTATTCAGAAAATACCTGAAACGCTGGAAAAGAATTACATGCCGTATGCGATGAGCGTCATCGTTTCGAGGGCGATCCCGGAGATCGACGGCTTCAAGCCGTCCCACAGGAAATTGCTGTACACCATGTACAAAATGGGGCTTTTGACGGGCAACCGCACAAAGTCGGCCAATGTTGTCGGCCAGACCATGAAACTAAATCCGCACGGCGATATGGCCATATATGAGACATTGGTCAGGCTGACCAGGGGCAACGGTGCGCTGCTCCACCCTTATATCGACTCAAAAGGCAATATGGGCCGCCAGTATTCCAGGGACATGCAGTTCGCTGCCCCGCGTTATACGGAGGTCAGGCTTGAAAAAATTTGTGAAGAACTTTTCCGAGACCTGGACAAAAACGCTGTCGACTTTGTCGACAATTACGACGGAACGATGAAGGAACCGACCCTGCTGCCGGCGACCTTCCCAAGCATCCTTGTGAACGCGAACCAGGGCATAGCCGTCGGGATGGCCAGCAACCTTTGCAGTTTCAACCTCAGGGAAGTATGTGAAGCAACGATCGCATATATAAAAGATGAAAATGTAGATCTTCTGCAGTACATCAAAGCTCCGGACTTCTCGACAGGCGGCGCCCTCATCTTCAACGAAAAGAACATGAGGGAGATTTACGAAACCGGCAAGGGCAGTTTTAAGGTCAGGGCAAAGTATAACTATGACAAGAAGAACAGCTGCATCGAGATATACGAAATACCCTATACGACCACAACGGAAGCTATAATCGATGCCATCATAGAGCTTGTCAAAAACGGCAAAATAAAGGATATCATAGACGTTCGCGACGAAACCGACCTGGACGGGCTGAAGATCACGCTGGATATCAGGAAAAGCGCAGACCCGGATTCCATCATGAACAGGCTTTACAAGCTGACTCCGCTGGAGGACTCCTTCAGTTGCAATTTCAATGTGCTCATCAGCGGCACTCCCTGTGTAATGGGGATCAGATCGATTCTGAAGGAATGGGTTTCGTTCAGGGTCGACTGTATAAAGAGGCAAACGTTGTTCGATATAGAAAAAAAAGAAGCCAAACTGCACCTGTTGCTTGGCTTGCGCAAGATCCTGCTCGATATCGACAAAGCCATTGCGATTATCCGGAATACTGAAAACGATGAACAGGTCGTTCCCAACCTCATGGAAGGCTTCGGCATAGATAAGCTGCAGGCTGAATTCATTGCTGAAATCAAGCTCAGGAACCTGAACCGCGAATACATCCTGGACAGGGTAGGCGAAGTGGACACGCTGCAAAAGGAGATCGTCGACCTGAAAGATATATATGGCAGCGAAAAGAGAATAAAGCAGATCATAATGAAGCAGCTTGGCGACGTAGCCAAGAAGTATGCGCAGCCGAGAAGGACAGAGATTATTTGCGAGACGAGCATAGAAGAGATTACCCAGGAGCACATGATAGAGGATTACAACCTCAAAATGTTCCTTACAGAGCAGAATTACATCAAGAAGATCCCGCTGGTATCGCTGCGGTCCAATCCCGAGCACAAGCTCAAGGAGGACGACACTATAATACAGGAACTCGAGACCCACAACAAGGCGGAACTGCTTCTTTTTTCAAACAGACAGACGGTATACAAGATGCGTATATACGATATACCGGACTGCAAAGCAAGCTCACTGGGCGAATACCTCACGAATATGCTGCAGCTTGAGGAAGACGAAAGAATAATTTTTATGACGGCTACGGACAATTACTCCGGCTGGCTGCTGTTCTCCTTTGAAAACGGCAAATGCGCCAAGATCACGCTGGAAAGCTACGCAACAAAAACCAACAGGAAGAAGCTTGCAAATGCATATTCGGATCTCTCGCCTCTGGTTGACATAAGGTATCTCGCAGAGGATACAGACCTGGTTGCATACAGCAGCATCAACAAGGTGCTGGTGTTCAATACTGCGGCCATCAATCCCAAAACCACCAGGGATTCGCAGGGGGTCCAGGTCATGAAATCGAAGAAAGGGAGCAGGATGTGCTCAGTGAAGACTATCGAGGAGTCGGGTATCAGGAACCCTGATTATTACCGCACTAAAGTCATCCCGGCGATCGGATGCTATCTGAGGGCGGAAGATCTGGAAGACAAGCAGATAACGATAGACTGCACATAACAGGTGTCGACGGGACTCAGCAAACTGATTGCAGTAAATTACGGACAGTGAAATTACACATAATGTAATTGCATGTGAGAAGCGGTATAAACGTACGTAAATGCCTCCGACCAGGCGAACTGCATCAGGGTGAGCAGATGGATGAATGTGAATTGCACGGCGGCCTGCCTGGCGGGCTGGCACTTGGTAAAGGAACACAAGTGACGGAATATACATGCAGTTTGTGCGCGGATTCGGTCCCTTCGGGAGGCCGAGGGCCAAACCCAGGCCGAGATGTTTCAATATCTCCTCCGGTAGGTGTTCATAGAGTTCCCAAGTCAGGTCGGCCTTGAGGCGATATGCGAATCCGGACGGCGCGGCAACCCAAAGTAAAAATACGGTGGAGCTGTGTGGGACACACGGTGAAATCATGCTGAGCATATCGGCAATTGCGGCAGCGATGATAACCATATATCAGGTCACGGTCGTGGATTAATAACATTGTGATATACCAATGACTGACAATGGCGGATATGCATCATAATATTATTGGGATGTTAAGAGAAGCCTTAGCTAATCCGGCAGTTTCTTAGCACTTCCGGGTAAAAATGATATATAAATCAACACACTAAAAGCAGGTTTGAAAAACGATGAAGAAAGACGTGAACTCAGAGGGACATAAAAGGCCGGAAAGCAAGAAATGGAAAGTTGCGTTTTATATTTTTTTAATAGCAGCCTTTGCTTCAGTAACTACTTATGCCGGCATTAAACTGGGGCCGAGGGTTACCGAACTTGCCAGGAAACCTGAGGAATTCAGAGATTGGCTTAATTCATTCGGCTGGAAAGGAGTACTCGTATTTATCGGGGTCCAGGTGCTGCAGGTTGTCGTTGCCGCGATCCCCGGAGAAGTCACACAGTTGGCCGGCGGCTATTTGTACGGAACATTTTTCGGCACCATCTATTCGCTGGCAGGAATCGTTCTGGGATCCGTGATAGTATTCTATGCGGCGCGTCTGCTGGGTTATCCGCTGGTCAAGCTTCTTGTTTCACCAAAACAGCTTGAGATATTCAGTTTCATGCTCAACAGTAAAAAATCCGAAACGGCAATGTTTATCCTGTTCCTTATACCCGGCATTCCAAAGGACATACTCACGTATATCGCCGGAATAACGCCAGTCAAGCCGCTGAGGTTCTTTGCGATAATAACCATCGGAAGGCTGCCGGCCTTGGTGGGTTCTGCATTTATAGGCCACAACACCCAGCTTGGCAATTATGGTGTGGCAATTGCCGTGTCGGTGGCAGCCTGTATCCTGTTTTTCGCAGGAGTGCTTTTCAGGGACCGGATAATCAACTGGGTACACAAACTGACAAGAGGGAATAAGGAACCTGGCAGCAGCGAAAATAGCTGATCCGGTAACTTGGTGTTCCGGATTGAGTGCGCAGGTATCGTTCTGGTACTTAGTACCCAGGTATGAGGCATTGTTCCGGCAGGAATTGGCCGCGTTTGACCATTTCAGCCTGGCTGCCGGAACAGTCAGCAATTCTTGAACTGCTATGGCGCCTTGACCTGATATAGCATAACTAAAAGCCTGGACGAAAACCGCAGCACCTAAGTTATTATTATGTCATTATTCTATACGCTGAAGCACTTACATAATTGTTCTCCAGCATCTGTATTCTCAGGTAGCTGCTGAAAAACTCATCAAATAACAAACTGAATCCCCGCATATCTGCGAAACTCGAATCACAACTCATTTGAAGAACTCATTGTACAGAGCTCTTATAGCCCTGTCTTTCTCGTAATCTTTTATTCCGAATATCATGCTTACCTCGGATGGACCCTGGCTGATCAAATCCAGATTGATATTCTCTCTTGCCAGCGCACCTGAGGCCCTTGAGGTGATTCCGACAGTATTCCGCATGCCTTCGCCGACGATCATGACAAGGGCAAGGTTCCTCTGTACCGAAATATCATCGACTTCAAGCTCGTTTACGATACGGTCGACGATCTTCTTTTCTTTCTGTTCGGTGAAATGGGCCTGCTTCAGTATTATCGTGATATTATCGATCCCTGACGGCATGTGCTCGAACGGAATATGCTCTTCTTCCAGGATCTGCAGCAGTTTGCGGCCAAAACCGATTTCGCGGTTCATCAGGTATTTGCTCAGGTAAATAAAGCAAAATCCCGAATCGCCTGCGATACCTACAACAGGCTCCGTTATATTGTGGCGTTCCTTTACAATGGTGGTTCCGGGAGCTGACGGATTGTTTGTGTTTTTTATCCTTACAGGAATGCCCTTTTTGTATACCGGAATCAGAGTTTCTTCCTGCAGAACGCTGAAACCTGCATAAGAAAGCTCGCGCATTTCGCGATATGTAATCTCGATTATCGGTTTCGGGTTTTCTATCAGATTGGGATTGGCGCTGTAAACATTGTCCACATCAGTAAAATTCTCATAAAGATCGGCATCTACTGCAGCGGCAAGTATCGAACCTGTAATATCGGAGCCGCCTCTCGGGAACGTTACGACCTCGCCGCTCAGCGAATATCCGAAAAAGCCGGGGAATATGGTGATCCCCGGATAATCCGAAAGCGTTTTCAGGTTCTCGTATGACTGAGGCAGAACCTGGGCATTGCCGTATTCGTCGCTGAGTATTAGGCCGGCATCCTTCGGGTTGACATAACGGGCATCATAACCAATGCTCCGCAGATATGAGGCAACAAGCTTCGCACTGTTGTCTTCGCCTGCCGCCTTGAGATTATCTGTGTACTTTTCCTTGTTTGATTTGTCACTGTTCACTCGTGCCCTTATGTCGCCGGCGATGGTATCGATAATGTCATCGGAAAGACCAAGTTCTGACGCGATCTCTGCAAATCTCGCCACCACTGCGTTCATTTCAACGTCGGCATTACCTTTTTCGAGACCTGCCTGCGCGCACGCAATCAGCATATCCGTCACTTTGATATCGTCCCTGCTGCGCTTGCCCGGGGCAGAAACCACGATTATCCTGCGTTCCGGGTCAGAGGTGATGATATTGCATACTTTCTTTATCTGACTGGCAGACGCCAGAGAAGTTCCGCCAAATTTTGCAACGATCATACTACCAGCTCCCACTATAGTAGTTTTCCTCATATTATCACACCAGACAAAAGGTCATGTCAACAAAAAATCGTCACAAGTTACATGGAAAATTGAAAAATTTCACTTATAATTTATGCTATAATGGTGGGGACAGTTCTCACGTTTTCAACACTTTTATAAATGTTAAAATACGTGATTAACGGTTCGGCGAACAGCATCACAGCCGTGCCGGACTGAACATAGCAGGACGATGATGCTCCAGTATGTTTTCAGTGCCTCTTTGAAAAGATAAAAAGGTGAGAACTGTCCCCTACCGGAGGGACAGGTAAGGTATCAGTTGATCCGGATGAGGGAATGTCACAAAAGTGAGAAGCGTCCCTCCAGGCGGATTGCTCTGAAAATGTCAAAAAGGTGAGAAGTGTCCCCACTAAAAGGAGGATGTATGCCGGAGTTTAAGATAGTATCGGAATATAAGATGTGCGGCGATCAGCCGGAGGCGGTGGACAGGCTGGTGAAGGGGCTGAACAGGGGCTACAGGCACCAGACGCTGCTTGGCGTGACAGGATCCGGGAAGACGTTCACGATGGCGAACGTTATTGAAAGGGTCCAGAGGCCGACGCTGGTCATAGCGCACAACAAGACGCTGGCTGCCCAGCTGTGCAGCGAGTTCAGGGAGTTTTTCCCCAACAATGCGGTCGAGTACTTCGTCAGCTACTACGACTATTACCAGCCTGAAGCATATATACCGTCAACGGACACATATATAGAAAAGGATTCATCTATAAACGATGAGATAGACAAGCTCAGGCACTCTGCTACGGCAGCGCTTTTTGAGAGGCGCGACGTCATCATCGTGGCAAGCGTATCCTGCATCTACGGCCTCGGCGACCCCGAGGACTATACGGATCTCATGATCTCACTGCGCCCCGGCATGATAAAGGACAGGGATGAAGTGATCAGGAAACTGGTGGATATCCAGTACGAAAGGAATGAGGTCGACTTCAGGAGAGGCAGGTTCAGGGTAAGAGGAGACGTGCTTGAGATATTCCCCCCGGGCTCGACGGACCATGTCCTGAGGGTGGAGTTCTTCGGAGACGAGATCGAGAAGATATCGGAAGTCGATTACCTGACCGGCGAGATCATAGGTGTCCGGACGCATGCCGCAATTTTCCCTGCGAACCATTACGCGACGACGAGGGAAAAGATGCTCAAAGCCGTATCATCGATAGAGCAGGAACTGGAGGAGAGGCTGAAGGAGTTCAGGGAGCAGGGCAAACTGCTGGAAGCGCAGCGGCTTGAGCAAAGGACCAGGTACGATCTTGAAATGCTGCAGGAAGTCGGTTTCTGCCAGGGCATAGAGAACTACTCAAGGCATATCAGCGGCAGGGAGCCCGGCAGTCCGCCATATACACTGCTGGATTACTTCCCGGACGACATGCTGGTCTTCATAGACGAGTCCCACGTGACCGTCCCTCAGATCGGAAGCATGTACAACGGAGACCGTTCAAGGAAGGAATCGCTGGTGGAGTACGGCTTCAGGCTCCCGTCGGCGTTCGACAACAGGCCGCTGACGTTCGAAGAGTTCGAAGGGAAAGTCAAACAGGCCATATATGTCAGCGCCACACCCGGAAAGTATGAAAGAGAACACTCGCAGCAGATCGTGGAGCAGATAATAAGACCTACGGGACTGGTCGATCCGGAAGTCGAAGTGCGTCCGGTAAAAGGCCAGATAGACGATCTGATCGGCGAGATCAGGATCCGCGTCGAAAAACAGCAAAGAGTCCTGGTCACCACGCTGACCAAAAAGATGGCGGAGGACCTGACGGCCTATCTGAAGGAACTTGGCTTCAAAGTAGAGTACCTGCATTCCGATGTTGAAACCCTTGAAAGAGTCGAACTTTTGAGAGACCTCAGACTCGGCGTTTTCGACGTTCTTGTAGGCATAAACCTGCTGAGAGAAGGCCTTGACCTTCCGGAGGTGACCCTCGTCGCCATCCTCGATGCCGACAAGGAAGGATTCCTGCGCTCCGAGACATCGCTGATACAGACCATAGGCCGTGCGGCGAGGAATGTTGAGGGGAAAGTCATAATGTATGCCGATACCATCACGGATTCCATGCAGAGAGCCATCAGCGAAACCAACAGGAGAAGAAAGATACAGATGGAATATAACCTCAAGCATGGGATCACTCCGACTACCGTTCAAAAGGGAGTGCGTGACACACTAGAGACGATAAAAGCCGCAGAGGGTGGTACAAAGTACGCATTTACTCAGGACACAGAGCAAATGGACGAATCTGACCGGCAGGCACTGATCGGCAAGCTGGAGAAAGAGATGAAGGAAGCGGCGAGAGAACTTCAGTTTGAAAAGGCCGCATTCCTGAGAGACAGGTTGATGGAACTGAAGGAGAAAATGAAGTGACGTGATGTTATGGACAGATTTGATAACTTGAAAATATTGCTATGGACCGGACCGATAATCTGAAGATAATCAAATGGCAAATGAGCTGTCCGAATGATCTGGAAGAGCCCAAATGGCCTGTAAATATCAGATCGACTTTGAAAGGTCCGGCATGACCGTATGATTGATTCGGCAATCAAAGATCAAACCGGATAATAAACCAAGCACATGCAATATTATAATCGGAAAAATCATTCCAGCATCCGACGGTATAAAGTTCTGTATGAACTGAATACCATTGGCAATACTGTCTTTACCCTTTTTAGCGCCTCGAATATGGCGTAAACCAAGTCCTTGCAATCCAGCAATAGACTTAGGCTAAGCGCTATCTGCGGTTATTTGCACTTTGGTTGCAAGTGTTGCCGGCACGGGATCGGACAGGTGCAGGTATATTCATAAGTATCCTGGGAGGTATGGTACTTATATACTGTTGACATGCATTAAGCCATGCAGTCAGAAGCGGATCGGGATCACAGGATGTTTGCAAAGGCAATACAGGACTGTGATCTTTTTTCTCTAAAATCAGAAGAATGTCCATGAGCAACAAAGGCTGCATCAAGCCTACCCATTTCAGTTCTATATTCTCTTGTACGTAGACATATGTTTCGGAAAACGTTGCACGGAGATCCAGACCAAAATTGGAAGTATTATGCTCCATAATAGCCCTCAAGTTTATGATTGTAACATTACAAAGCACCATAATTGCGGCATGCTGCCTGGCTTTTTTCATTTATAGCCTTGTCCGGCAGTTTCTGTCTCCGCAGCATATTCCAACCTTTTCCCCGCGTCAGGCTGTAAATCGATTGTCTTTCACGGCACTGACAACATCCATGCCTTCAGTTCATGTACGGGCCTATTGCCCGTATGCCGTGAATAACGGATGTTTCATAGCCTAATTGCCGGCTGATGATGATTTTTGGATCAAATAAATAAAAGCATTGACACCATCACGCATATACTAGTATAATAATTATACGGTAAAACGATTTACCTACAGCAACAATTTACTACAACTGCAGAGATATACAAAGGAACAACTGCCAGGATCGTGGCAAAAGTACACAGAGGGCTGATACGAGAGATACGGACGAGATATGCGCAAGCATAATCCAAAAGAACTGTACAGACGAAGTTACATGGGACTGAGCAGTTAAAAGCGTGGGAAATCGTTCATGTAAAGTGCCCGGGAGAAATATAAATGAATTATATGGGGCATTGGAAAGCAGCATAAATGATTCTGTGGAACACCGGGAAGCAACGAAATCAGACAGTTGCCGGCCTGTACATAAAATACTCATACGAACCTTTCAAATAAAACGCCAACTGGCTATATAAATGAGATTCTAAACGATTCATACTGAAGAAGTTCCAACCGGACTGCGCAGATGCTGTGCAGACAAAGGTCAAGGAAGGCTGTGCTGATGAAGTTACAAGGGGGCTATCCAGATGAAATTGTTGGAGAATAAAAGAAAGGTCAGATCTCTGCGCGAATTCCTTTACATCCTGCCTTTTCTGGTATTGGTGGCAATTTTCTCATATTATCCGCTGTACGGATGGTTCTACGCTTTTTTCGATTACAAACCGCCGTTCCCGCTGACCTGGGACAGGTTTGTCGGCTTCAAGTGGTTCCAGACGATGGTTTCGAACAAAGTCAGGGTCACACAACTTCTCTCGGTTTTGCGGAACACATTTGCCATAAGCGGGATAAGCCTTGCTTTCTCATGGTTCCCGATGATGTTTGCAGTATTCCTCAATGAGATCAGGTGTACTCCATTCAAAAAGTTCGTTCAGACAGTCACAACACTCCCCAACTTTATAAGCTGGGTCCTTGTATATTCGATAGCATATTCGGTATTCAGCAGCACAGGCGCTGTCAATACGATTGCATTGAACCTCGGCCTGCTCGATGAGCCGAAGATATTCCTTGCATCATCTGAGCATATATGGTTCAAGATGTGGCTCTGGCTGACCTGGAAGAATGCCGGTTGGGCGGCTATCATGTACATTGCGGCCATAGCCGGCATCGACGAAGAATTGATCACCGCGGCTAAAGTGGACGGCGCTTCAAGGATGAAGATCATTTGGTACGTAACTATCCCAAGCCTGCTGCCGACCTATTTCGTAATTGTAATGCTGAACCTGGCAAATTTCCTCTCCAACGGATTTGAGCAGTTCTACGTGTTCCAGAATGCATTCAACAAGGAATATATCCAGGTTCTCGACCTGTACGTATACAACCTTGCCATGGGCAACGGAGGCTATTCGCTTTCCGTCGCAGTAAGCATGTTCAAGAGCATTGTAAGTATCGTTCTGTTGTGTGCTACAAACGGGGTATCGAAACTTGTGAGAGGCGAGGGGTTCATCTGATCCCGGGATCCATCCGGCCTGCCTGGAAGGAAGGGCCGCCGTATGATCGGGCCAGATCTTACAGGAAGGAAGCAACGGCTGCCGGCTGATCGATCCTGGTCCGCCGGGAAAGAAACGACGGCCGCGGATCGAATGATTCTGATATATTGAGAAAGGAATGACGGCTGCCGGCTGACTCGTTCTTATAGATGGATACATAGAACAACGATTCCCGGTTAGAAAGAATCCAATACGGTTTATATGGCGGCTTGCCCAAAGGACGGTTGCCGGTCCATCGGTTTTGATCCATCGGAAATGGAAAGCAAGGCGGTCGGTCCATGAAAAATGCTGTGGCCGGTACATTGAGATGGGAGGATTTGAGATGAGTGTTTCAAGGCAGAAAACTCAAAAACACAAAATGCATATGAGTATAGGCGACAGAATCATAAACTTCATTACCTATGTGGTATATTCGTTTTTTGCATTCGTATGTGTTTATCCTTTCTACTACATTTTCATCAATTCCATCAGTGCCAACAATCTCAGTGATAAAGGAAAGGTACTGTTCTGGCCGTTGCAGATACACTTCACCAACTATGTCAACGTTATGAAGATCCCCACCCTGTTCAGCGCCCTTAAAGTATCAGTCGCAAGGACTGTTATCGGTACGGTTCTGACCGTCCTGTTCTCTGCTTTCCTCGGATACATGTTCACAAGGGAAACACTTTGGGGCAGGAGATTCTGGTACAGGTTCGTGGTGGTCACCATGTACTTTAACGCAGGGATCATCCCGTGGTTTATCACAATGATGAACCTGAAACTGACCAACAACTTCTGGGGATACATATGGCCGGTAGTCGTACAGCCCTTCTACGTAGTACTGTGTAAGACTTTTGTCGAATCCACTCCCAAGGAATTGCAGGAGGCGGCTGAAATCGACGGGGCAGGTACACTGACTATCTTCTTCAAAGTGATGCTGCCGGTCATCAAGCCGATCCTTGCGACCATCGCCATTTTTGCAGCAGTAGCACAGTGGAACTCATTCCAGGATACGCTGCTTCTGATGACGGACAGTAAGCTCTATACGCTGCAGTTCGTGCTGTACCAGTATATCAATCAGGCTAACTCGCTCAAAGGTCTGGTCAACAATGCTACAGGCAACATAGATATTGCCGCGAGCCTTGCAAAAGCCCAGACAGCTACATCCATACGAATGACAGTAACGATCATCGTCGTAACGCCAATTATCCTCGTATATCCCATTTTCCAGAGGTTCTTCGTAAAAGGCATCATGATAGGTGCCGTAAAGGGATAACTTTAAGCACTGCAGGGATAGACACTGTGACAGATCGTGAACAGAAGCAATGGCATGGCGTACTACGGCAATAATGAGTCAGGCATCAGCAATACGACAACAGATATCAACAATGAAGCCAGTCTTCATTGTTCGATTATAGACCAAAACAAAGAGGAGGTTCCAACTATGAAAAGGTTACTGTCAATCATGCTTGTGGTCTGCCTTATCCTGACCATGGCCCTGACGGGATGCGGAGATACCACAAGCAAAGGTACCGGGTCGGATACATCGTCCGGCAGCGGGGCCTCAACAGGCGGAGATAGTACAGGAAGCAGTACAGGAGATGCTTCAGCAGGAGGGACCAGAGAGATTTCCCATGATAAGGAGATCACCATAGACAACTACAATGTGGCGGCCAACTATCATGGAGAACAGACCGGCTGGTTCGGAAAACTCCTGAAGGACAAATTCAACATCAAGCTCAACATCATGGCGCCCCAGGTTGCCGGCGATGCACTCTACCAGACCCGTATCAGTTCCGGTAATCTCGGAGATATCGTAATACTTGAGGGCCCGGACTTTGCAGACTGCGTACAGAACGGACTTATTAAGGATATCTCTGACGAGATCAAGAACTGGCCCAATCTCATGGAGTATTTCCATCAGATCGAGACCTACAACAAGAGCATTCCCGGAAATGAAGCAGGGAAGATATACGGCATCCCGTGCCAGATGACCAATACGTCCCCGACAGCTTATTCACAGGATGTCATCTACTCAAGCCCGCAGCTCCGCTGGGATCTGTACCAGGCAATCGGAGCTCCTGTAATACAGGATCTTGAAGGGCTCCTGGATGCACTTGAAGCAATACAGAAGATCCATCCGACAAACGAAGACGGCGAACCGGCATATGCGATGACCCTCTGGCCTGACTGGGACGGCGGCGACAACATGATGGGAATCGCCAACGTTGTCCAGCTTACCACATGGTACGGCGAGAAAATAAAGGGTTCTGTCGTGCTGAAGCCGGACGGAACATTCTACAAGTTGACAGACAAGAACGGAACATACCGCAAGATGCTGCATTTCCTCTTTGAAGCTCAGCAAAGAGGCCTTGTAGATCCGGATTCGATGGATCAGGACTGGAACGCAGTATATCCGAAGATAGCTTCAGGCCGTGTACATCTGCTCTGGTACAGCTGGCAGCAGGGATTCTGGAACACGGCGGATAGGCTTGCCCAGGGCAATGCGTTCATCTTCATACCTGTAATGGATCAGAACTATTATGCGGATTCTGATACATACTATGGCAGCGGCCGTGTATTCGGCGTAGGTTCGGGAGTTGACGACGAGAAATTCCTCAGGATCATGGAATTCCTCGACTGGTATGCAAGTCCGGACGGCCTGGAGTATCAGCATATAGGTATAGAAGGCTTCAACTACACGAGAGGAACCGACGGCAAGCTGACTATAATGAATGAGAACGCTCTTATGGATAACCTGCCGGTTCCTGAAGAGTGGGGCGGCGGCGGATTCAACGACGGCAACAATGCCATCAACCAGTGGATCGTTGATTCCATAAGCATAAACCCGAAGACCGGCGAGCCGTATTCAAGAACATACTGGAGTTCATATAAGGAAGCCACCAGGACTGAGATGAAGAGGCAGTGGGCTGAAAAATTCGGCGCTGAAGAACCTGCTGAATGGATGAAGAAGAACAATAAACTGATCGTCAGCCCGAACGTCAGCGTAACGCTTCCTACTGATCCGAACGATATTGCAGTTACCCGTAACTCCTGCGAAGAGATCCTTGAGGAATACTCATGGAAGATGATCTTCTGCGGCAGCGAAGAGAAGTTCAACCAGCTGTGGGATGAGATGGTAGCGAAGATGGACGGAAACGACTTCGACCAGGTAGTACAGTTTGACCTTGAAAAGTGGCAGATAGAACTCGATGCAAAGAAAGCAGCAATGGAAAACCAGTAATGCTGATATAGAGTGAGCAGTGCTGCGCATGGGATAAGCAGCTGAATACAGGCGTGAGGGGATCGGTCCCGCGGATCGGTTCCCTCATGTGTTATTGCCTGGTGCAGAAATGGTATTTCCGGCATTTTGTGGCTTGCCGGGCAATACAGGAAGTGCTATAAAGGAATTAGGAGTGTTGCAAGGAAACAGCCAATTTATAAGGGAAATAAAATGATGATATAAAGATATGGAGTGATAATCATGCTGAGAATTGTAAAGACGGAAAATGGTATCGTCCAGGGACTTCCTGCGGCAGATCCGCGTATCACGAGTTTCAAAGGCATCCCGTTCGCTGCTCCGCCTGTCGGGGAAAACAGATGGCGCGCTCCACAGCCTGCGAAAAACTGGGATGGTGTACTTAAGGCATTCCAGTTCGCGCCTGTATCAATACAGCCCCAAATGGGAGTTGACCCGAACGACATATATGTCAGGGAGTGGCATGTGGACCCGGACACCCCGATGGATGAGGACTGCCTGTACCTCAATGTGTGGACGCCGGCAAAAAGGCCTGACGAGAAGCTGCCGGTGTTCGTTTGGTTCTTCGGCGGCGGACTCCAGTGCGGATACACGTCTGAAATGGAGTTTGACGGTGAGCGCATCGCGCGAAGGGGCATCGTCGTCGTCACGGTAAATTACCGCCTGAATGTCTTCGGATTCCTGTGCCATCCTGAAATAACCGCAGAAGCGCCTGAAGCGCCTGCGAATTTCGGCCATCTCGACCAACAGGCAGGCCTGAAGTGGGTCAAACGCAACATCGCGGCATTTGGCGGAGACCCGGACAACATCACCATAGGCGGCCAGTCGGCCGGCGGCGGGAGCGTGCTGTGCCAGCTCACTTCACCACAGAACGAAGGGCTCTTTAACCGCGCTATCATACAGAGCGGTATGATAGCACCCGTCTATCCCGGAAACCGTGTGCCGAGGCACGGGCGGACGCTGTCTGACGCTGAAAAGGAAGGCGCCGAGTTCTTTGAGTTCCTGGGCGTCAAGACGCTGGCCGAAGCCAGGAAACTCGACGCGAAGTATATACTCGAAAAAGCGCTCCAGTACAAGAACTTCTGGAGCATGCTCTGGAGCACGGTCCAGGATGATAAATTCTGCGTGGGCAATCCTTATGAGCTTTTCATAAAGAATAAACGGTGGATGGTGCCCCTGCTGACAGGGCATACTTCATCCGAATTCTTCAGCGTCCCGCAGGTCGAAACGATGGATGAGTTCAGGAAAATGGCTGTTGAAATGTTCGCCGAAGATGCCGATGAGTTCCTCGCGCTTTGCAATGCGCAGTCGGGAAATATCGAGGAAGTGCGCAAAAAGGCGTCCGTGAGCGGACTCGAATATTCGATCCGCATTGCCGCGCAGGCGAACGACCGGAGCAAGACCGGCGTCCCGATATACTATTACAACTTCGACGCCGAAATACCAGGCTGGGATAATCCGGGGACTTTCCATTCGGTAGACCTGTGGTTCACGTTCGAAACACTGGCGAAATGCTGGAGGCCGTTCACAGGCAAGCATTATGACCTGGCACGCCAGATGTGCAACTATTGGTGCAACTTCATAAAATCAGGCGACCCCAACGGAGCGGATTCGACCGGTGAAGAGATGGAGCGCTGGGAACCTTACACAACCGATGCACCATACTGTATGGTCTTCGGAGACAAACCGAAGTTCGTCAGGGAACAGCCCAGCGGCCTGATGGAATTCCTCGTAAAGCAGTATTTTAAGCGAAAATAGGGGGGACAGTTCTCACCTTTTCAGCAGAAACTAAGGAGGGACAGTTCTCACTTTTTCATCAGAAACCAGGTAGGGGACAGTTCTCGCTTTACAGCGAAACAAAGGAGGACTGTTCCCGCCTCCTTGGCAGAAATTGGAGGGGACAGTTCTCACTTTTTCAGCAGAAACTAAGAAGGGGACAGTTCTCACCTTTTTGACAGAAACGACAGGGGCAGGATTATCTTTCTTATATCCGCAGGAGAGACATATAAAAGTACAGTTCAAATTAGCCAACGAATATCATTTCGAAAGGAAAATACACCATGACAGGATATGATCCGACCGCAGTCTTGCCGGACGGCCGAATGTTTGAGTTCTGGGAAGTACCGCAGAAGTACGGCCGTGAGATCCATGTGAATACCAACCATCCCCATGCGTCTGACGTCAATCCCGGCACGCCGTCAAAACCGCTGAAAACGATCAATGCAGCAGCGCGTATTGCAACTCCGGGGACCAGGGTACTTATTCACGGCGGAACATACCGTGAAACGGTCCAGCCCGCCATGGGCGGCCTGAGCCCTGAAAAGATGATCAGTTACGAAGCCTGCGAAGGGGAAGAGGTGATCATCAAAGCTTCGGTGGAAGTAAAGGAATTCAGGCCGAGCGTCGGCTGGAGGCTGGCCAGAGGCTTTGGCGGCAAACGTGTGAATACCGAAGGCATCAGGGTGTGGGAGATAGACATGGATCCAGAGGACTTCAAGGGCTACAACCCGTTCTGCGCAGTTAACATCCTTCATGACAGGCTCTTCATCGAGTATGACAAGACCGATATGACGCCTTACCTGAACAGGAGAGGGATGGTGTTTGTCGACGGCAAACCGATGAAGCAGGTCCCGCTCTATTACATGCTCAGTGAAAACGAGAATGCTTACTGGGTCGAAGCCAACGGGCAAAAAGTGCACATCAGGCTAGCCAATGACGATGATCCCAGGAACCATACCATCGAGTTAACCAACAGGGAGCAGTGCTTTGCGCCCAAAGTCCCATTCCTGTCCTATATCAAGGTAAAAGGGCTGACGCTCGCCCATGCGGCAACAGGCGCACCTGTACCGCAGCGCGGTTCGCTGTCCTGTTACAGAGGCCATCACTGGATCATCGAGGACTGCACGATCGACTGGTCCAATGCAACCGGCATAGACTGCGGGAACGAGTGCTGGCATCACACAATTGAGGAAGGCCAGATCATAGGGCATTCCATCATCAGACGAAACATAATAAAGAATGCCGGTGTATGCGGGATCGCAGGCATGTACGTTAAAAACATGCTGATCGAGGACAATCTGATCGTCGGCACAGGATGGCAGAGGATGGAGCTTTCCTGGGAAGCGGGAGGCATCAAGGTCCATAACTGCATCGATTCGCTCATACGCCGCAATGTCATAAAGGAATGCTATGGCTGCGACGCGCTGTGGATGGACGTCGGTAACGAGAACAACAGGGTCACATCCAATCTGTTTCTGGACGGGATCGATTCAAGGGAGCACATTTTCATCGAATGTACGCGTGATAAAGAGAATCTCATAGACAACAACATAATCTGGAATGTGGAAGGACGTTATGACAGATCAAAGGTGCCTCAGGAGCCGGGTTCCTCAGGCTGGTACAAAACAACCGAGACGGGATACACCAACGGCTATGGCATCTACCTTGAAGGAACGGACAGACTCCGTATCGTCAACAACCTGATAGGCAGGTGCAATAAAGCCGGGTTCTTTGCAAAGGTAGTGGCATTCCGGCTAATGCCGAAGCGTGGGGGAACGTCGCGGGAGAACAAGTTCTACAACAACCTGTTCTACGGCTGCGGCGAAGCTGCCATCATACTGCCGAACGAGCATAACGAAGCGGAAGGCAATGCATACGCCAAAATGCCGCCTGGTTATCTGCGCGTGATGTACCCCGAACCCGAAATGTGCCTGGACCTTTCGGCCTGGCAGGAATTCTGCGGATTTGACAAAGCAGGATGCGAATGCGATATCGAGATCGACGTCAACAGCGAGGACCTGACAATGGAAATAGTGTTCCGATCAGCTTTGCCGGAAGTGTTGGCTGACAAAAAAGTCGGTACGGATTACTTTGGCAATGCGGCCGGTGAGAAAAGGATGCCCGGACCATTCGCAGCATTGGAAGGGGACAGGATACGGCTGAACATCGATCCGAGGAAACCGGGCTGAACGTACGGGTATATGAGATCAGGCAAATGTTCCGGGTTATATGACCAGGATTTTGCACAATGATAATTGATAAGTTAGCCGGGGCGTTTGGGGCCCTGGCTTTTATTAGTATGTTCAGAAGGATTATTCCGCTATTGCACCATGGGTTTTACTGCATCATAGGTTTAATTGCCTGCTTCTCCGGGATGTTCTCACAAGAGCTTACATACCTGTTTTCTGACATATGCTGTAATATCCTGTAACAGCTAGCCATTACAGAGCATATGGCCATCCTGCCATGTCAGACTATCCTGACCGGATGTTACGGTGGTTGGCAGCGCCATCTTAACTCCAACTTAATTTTAATATACGCCTCCTCACCTTTACTTATACCTTTACTGCGAACACTACTTCTACCTAAACCACAACCTAAACTTAAACTCCGCTTCCACTTCTATTTCTCTTACACGTCCACATCCACATCCACATCCACATCCACATCTACATCTACATCTACATCTACATCTACTTCTACTTCTACTTCTACTTCTACTTCTATATCCACCTGCATCTCCTTTGCAAATTGGATGGTATCATTTTATTGGAATTGGATGTTTATTTAATATTCACAGTATAATGTACTAAATGGATGACACCAATATCGAAAAAGAGGGATGAATGGTGGATATCAAAATCGACAGGGAAAGTACTGTACCCGTTTATATACAGATTTTCAACGGAATAAGGGACATGATCCTTTCAGGAGCCATGCCCGCAGGATATAAGCTTCCTCCCGAGCGAAAACTTGCGGATCAGTTGGGCGTGAACAGAAGCACCGTAATAAACGCATACAGAGAGCTTAAGTCATGTAGGCTGGCAGAATCACACGTTGGAAGGGGTACGGTCGCGGCAGGCTGCAGTGCCGGTGATAAAGCCGTATACTCGGACACCGGAATGGCAGGCATACCATGGGATCCGGCAGGCATGGACCGGGCGGATGTTCCGGGGATCCCTCCAATGCCGTGGGATCAGTTATTCAGCGAAAGTTCGCTTCGTATGCAGGACACTACGGTCAGAGACCTTTTGAAACTTTCAGGAAGAAAGGACATGGTTCTGTTTGCGGCGGGAAAATCTGTCCAGGGGATCGATTCCCTGGATACCCTGCAAAGGATACAGGCGGAAGTCATCGATGAATATGGCCATACAACAGTGCAGCATGTACCGTCGGACGGCTTTTATCCGCTGAGGGAAAGCATAGGCAAACTGTCAGCTGCCAGGGGGATAACCGCATCGGCGCAGGACATCATGGTGCTGTCGGGTTCCCAGCAGGGCATATATCTTTGCGCCTGTGCATTTATCGATCCGGGTGATGTCGTTTTTGTCGAAGAACCTACTTTTTTCAGTGCTATTCATATATTCAGAGCACAGGGCGCGCGTGTCGTAGGGATACCGACCGACAAGGACGGCATGCGGACGGATCTTCTGTCAGTATTGCTTAAAAGGTTCAAGCCAAAGCTCATTTATACGATACCTGATTTCCAGAACCCGTCAGGCGCCGTAATGAACATGGAAAGGCGCCAGGAACTGCTTTCCCTTGCTTACAGGAACCAGACCATCATACTGGAGGACGACCCTTACGGCATGCTCAGATATGAGGGTGACAGTTTGCCGGCACTTAAAGCCATGGACATACACGGGCATGTCCTGTATCTCAGTTCTTTCTCAAAGCTGCTGTTCCCTGGCTTCAGGGTCGGCTGGATCTCCGGGCCGCAGCAGGTACTGCACCGCCTCACATTGCTGAAACAGATGGTGGACCTCCATACAGGCAGTCTGAACCAGATGATCATAGACAGGTTTTTAAGGGAAGGTTTACTGGAAGATCATCTTGAGAAGTCGAAAAACGAAAACAGGAAAAGAAGGGACGTAATGCTCGAAGAGCTTGAGGCCGCCAAACTGGAAGGAATAAAGTGGAACAGGCCCGAAGGCGGATTATATCTTTGGTGCCGTCTGCCGGACCGGATGCAGCAGACAGCATTGCTGACACGTTCAGTGGACAAGGGAGTGACATTTGTGCCCGGCAATATCTTTTACCCCGGAAATACGCCGGGAAACTACATCCGGCTGAATTTCACATATCCGACACCGCCGGAGATCAAAGAAGGAGTCAGAGGGCTGGCAGCAGCATACAAAGAAGTCCGGAAAGAACAGGAGAAATACCATGCCGATGATCATATGGAACTTGGGCCTATACTGTGAAAAGTATCAGGATACAGAGCTTACTGCCGCAATAAAATTTATTACCACAGCATCATTACTCATCGCAAAAATAAGAATCAAAGGTCGATCAGAACGCCATTCATAATACAGGAATCAACCGGGCTGATGGTCATAAAGAGCCTTAATTTGCAGATACAGTCAGTTGGGTCGGATGCATGATTGATAAAACATGCAGGCAGCTGCGAAAATATGCAGACGTTTTCCGCCTGGTCGGCAAATGCCGAAATTTTGGGTCAGTGCGTAATTTTTTTCAAGACAACATGAGAACTCTTTAAATAACGTGAAAGGAGCAGACGAACATGGTCAAATATGCTGATCGGATGGAATGTGTCAGGGCTTCGGATATAAGGGAGCTTCTCAAAGTCACAGAGAAACCTGAAATGATATCGTTTGCCGGAGGTTTGCCCGCACCTGAGCTTTTCCCGGTGGAGCGGCTGAAGGAAGTGACGATGAGTGTACTTGAGTCATGCGGCGCAGAAGCTCTTCAGTATGCAACGACTGAAGGGTTTGGCCCGCTCAGGGCAAAAATAGCCGAAAGGATGAACAAAAAATACGGCACCTGCCTGACTGCCAAAAATATCCTGATAGTCAGCGGCTCACAGCAGGGACTTGATTTTACGGGGAAGATATTCCTCAATGAGGGTGATGTGGTCCTTTGCGAGAGTCCTACGTACCTTGGAGCATTAAACGCTTTCAATGTATACAGGCCGAAGATAATCGAAGTACCTACAGACAACGACGGGATGCTTCTTGATAAACTGGAAGAGATCCTTGAATCGGTTGACAGGATAAAGCTTATATACACGATTACGATGCAGTCAGGTTCACAGCAATCAAATACGAAGCAAACAGATCTGGAACGGGCAGATATGAAGCAAGCCAATGCGATGCTTGTAAATCTGTGGCCGGCAGACTCAAAGCAAATAGATGCCAGAACAGGTAAACATAATGTATCTAAAAATGAACTGTGCAAAAATTCAACTTTTGGGATACAATTTATGGTAATAAATAGCTTATGTAAACCTGGAGATTACATAATCACAGTATCATTTGCATTATGGGCGTCATCATCTTCAAAAACAGATCGAACGGCGCCCAAAAGTTGATTTTTTGAACATTATTGCACCACATCACCCGTCTCATCACATCTAATCTAAAAATTGCCGCGCTGAAAAAAACAAAAACTATATCGAACAAATGTTTGCAATTTGTTGATCTATCGGATATAATATCATAGAAAAAAACAATGCCATTGATTAGTACAGCGTCTTCTGGTAATATGTTTATCCGGCGCTGTAACCGGCCAGGCTTATTAAGCGGCAGCTGGCTGTATGGATCCGGCAGTCTTCAACAGCCGCCAAAATACAGAAATAGGTGCATAGTATGGAGAGAAACAGCATTTTCATCAAGGGTGCGAGGGAGCACAATCTTAAGAACATCGACGTGACGATACCAAGGGACAAGCTTGTCGTCATCACGGGCCTCAGCGGCTCAGGCAAGTCCTCGCTGGCATTCGACACGATATATGCCGAAGGGCAGAGGCGCTATGTGGAATCGCTGTCAGCATATGCAAGGCAGTTCCTGGGACAGATGGAAAAGCCGGATGTCGATTATATCGACGGGCTGTCGCCCGCAATTTCCATCGATCAGAAGACGACCAGCAGGAACCCAAGGTCCACGGTGGGCACGGTAACCGAGATATACGATTACCTCAGGCTCTTATATGCCCGCATAGGAGTGCCGCATTGCCCTGTCTGCGGCAAGGAGATATCGCAGCAGACGGTCGACCAGATGGCGGACGCGATCATGGCCCTGCCGGAGGGTACCAGGATACAGCTTCTTGCGCCTGTCGTAAGGGGCAGGAAGGGCGAATACCAGAAACTTATCGAAAATGCGCGGAAGAATGGCTATGTCAGGCTGCGCGTAGACGGCGAAGTGCGGGATATAAATGAAGAGATAGTCCTGGAAAAGAACATAAAGCACACCATAGAAATCGTGGTGGACAGGCTCGTCGTAAGGCCTGACATAACCAAAAGGCTGACCGATTCCATCGAGACGGTGCTGAACCTGAGCGGCGGCCTCCTGATAGTTGACGTGATAGGCGGGCAGGAAATGATGTTCAGCCAGAATTTTGCCTGCACCGACTGCGGTATCAGCATAGAGGAACTGACGCCCAGGATGTTCTCTTTCAACAATCCGTACGGCGCATGCCCGAAATGCGACGGTCTCGGGACCCTGATGGAGATCGACCCGGACCTCGTCATCCCCGACAGGACGAAGTCCCTTGATGAAGGCGCGATAAAGGTAAACGGATGGAACTTCGAAAACGGCGACAGCTATTCGAGGATGTATCTGAATGCTCTCGCCAGGCACTACGGATTCAGGACGTCCACACCTGTCAACGAACTGCCGGAGCATGTAGTGGACATCATCCTCTATGGGACCAAAGGAGAAAAAATCAAAATAGAATACGACAGGGAATATGGCAGCGGCTCATTCACAGCGCCGTTCGAAGGCGTCATCACAAGTATGGAGCGCCGCTACAGGGAAACACAGTCCGAGAGCATGAAGCGCTATTACGAGGAATTCATGAGCAACAACCCCTGTCCCGAATGCAGCGGCGCAAGGCTCAAAAAGGAAAGTCTCGCAGTAACCGTGGGAGGATTGAACATCTACGAACTGACATGCAGGCCTGTCAGCGAGATAAGGGATTTCTTCGACAACCTGGCCCTTACGGAGAGGGAACGTCTCATCGCACACCAGATCCTTAAGGAGATCAAAGCCAGGATCGGCTTCCTGGTGGATGTCGGGCTCGATTACCTTACGCTGGCCAGGTCGTCATACACGCTGTCCGGAGGGGAAGCCCAGAGGATCAGGCTGGCGACACAGATAGGCTCAGGCCTGATGGGGGTCATGTATATCCTGGACGAGCCGAGCATCGGCCTTCACCAGCGTGACAACGGCAGACTGCTCAAAACGCTGGAAAAACTGAGAGACCTCGGGAATACGCTGATAGTGGTGGAGCATGACGAGGAAACGATGTATGCCGCCGACTATATAATCGATATGGGGCCGGGGCCGGGTATCCACGGAGGCTACGTGATAGCAGAAGGAACTGTCGAAGACATAAAGAAATGTGAGAACTCGCAGACAGGCCTTTACCTGAGCGGGAAAAAGAAGATAGAGATACCCGAAAAGAGAAGGATGCCGAATGGCAAGTGGCTCAAGATAATAGGAGCGCGCGAGAACAATCTGAAAAACATCGATGTCGGGATACCCCTCGGGGTATTCACGGCAGTGACCGGTGTATCAGGTTCGGGAAAGAGTTCGCTGATAAACGAGATATTATACAAAAAGCTTGCCGCCGACCTGAACAAGGCAAAGACGAAACCGGGAGACCATGATCATATCGCCGGTATCGAGTACCTTGACAAGGTCATAAACATAGATCAGTCGCCGATAGGAAGAACGCCCAGGTCCAACCCGGCAACATACACAGGTGTTTTCGACATGATCAGGGAAGTCTTTGCCGGAGTACCCGAGGCAAAAATGAGGGGGTACAAGTCAGGGAGGTTCAGTTTCAACGTAAAGGGTGGCCGCTGCGAAGCGTGCTCGGGAGACGGCATCGTCAAGATAGAGATGCACTTCCTGCCCGACATTTACGTCCCGTGCGAGGTGTGCAAGGGCAAACGGTACAACAGGGAGACTCTGGAGGTCAGGTACAAGGGGAAGAACATCGCCGATGTGCTCGATATGACAGTGGAAGATGCGCTGGAGTTCTTCAAAAACATACCGAGGATATACAGCAAGATCGAGACGCTGTATGACGTCGGACTTGGTTATCTGAAGCTGGGACAGCCGTCGACGACCCTGTCGGGCGGCGAGGCCCAGAGAGTCAAGCTCGCCACCGAACTGTCGAGAAAGGCCACCGGAAAGACGCTGTATATACTGGACGAGCCAACTACCGGGCTCCATATCGCTGACGTGCACAGGCTGATCGACGTACTGCAGCGCCTAGTGGACGCCGGAAACACGGTCGTTGTGATAGAGCATAACCTCGATGTCGTAAAGACAGCGGATTATATCATCGATCTCGGACCGGAAGGCGGCAACAGGGGCGGTTATGTGATAGCAAAGGGAACGCCGGAGGAGGTAGCTGAAACTGATGGCTCGTACACGGGACAGTTCCTGAAAGAACTGTTCAGGCGTGAGGGCAGATGCTGAAGAGGACCCGAAGACGTCCCGGCCAAAGCATGAAGACAACTGCAGCCAGGAGTATAAAGGCAGATGTTGACATGAGAATTAAGATAAATACTGCCGGAAATTTGATGGGCAGATGTTGACAGGAATGAAAAGACAAATACTGCGTCCAAGCGGCAGATGCCGGCAGGAGTGCAAAGACAAATGCTGCCGGGAGTCCGAGAGGTATATGCCGGCAGGAATGTAACGACAAATGCTCCAATGAGCCCGAGCGGCATATGCATACAAGAGTACAAAGACAAACACTGCCAGGAGTCCAAGGAGCAGATACTGACAGCGGCACAAAGACAAACACTGCCAGGAGCTAAGGCAAATGCCGTAAGAAGCGTGAAGGCTGAAGAACAATATAACAAAAGGTGCAGGCGCGTTCCGGCTGTATATCGTGGTTTTATCGGTACAACTGCCGTTTCGCGCCGGCTTTCTGCATAGTCCGAAAATCCGAATAAAAGCTCGAAACATCGAGCTTTTATTCCGGAATATATAGCATGGAGACTCTTCTGGTATATTCGGGCAACTGCTTCATTCCATGGCTCTCCAGCTTATTTGGGGTCTGCAAACCCGAATCTGCGCGGGCCTACGAACAAGAACAGGAATACGAGAATGAAGAACAGAATGGCGCAATCATCATTAAAGAAGTCGCCGAGTATACCTCCTCTGTCTGACATAAAAACACCTCCTCATGTACTTGCGCAATTATGATAAACTTGAGCCTATCGCTAATATAAATATATTCCCAGGCGCTCCAATGGGTTACAAAAACAGAGCAAAAAGGTTTCGGCAAAGTAGACCGTACATTGCAAATTGTGTTATACTTATTGAATGGATGAAATCCGGAGGAAATTCTTCGGGATATGTTAGAAACAGGTGAAATACGGGAAGAACAATTCCAGGATACATTAACGTACCAGGCATGAAAACGAAACCTGCAGCAGTTGAAACCTGGATACAGCACAGACCAACAGCATCAGGACAGGACAACCCGGGCACGGTTCGCGGCATGGCAGCATGAAAGGAGTTGATCGCATATGACCATGTGCTCGATATGCAAGGAAAACTACGCAGTAGTTTTTATAACGAAAATAATAAACGGCAAACAGATACAGGAGGGGCTTTGCCTTTCCTGCGCAAGGAAACAGGGCATCCAGCCCATCAACCAGCTGATCGAACAGACCGGAATGACCGATGACGATATCGACAACCTCAACAAGCAGATGAGCAGCTTTTTCGAAAGCATGGATATGGACCCGGACAACAGCGCCGGGACGGAAGGGACACAGGGATACAACAGGGGCAATCCGTTCATGAACTTCTTCAGCCGCGCGTTCCCAAGGAACGAAGAGAACGGCGAAAGCACCGACCCGAGGGAACTCGGCGAAGGGAAAGACGGCAAAGGCAGCATGCGCACCAAGACGCAGGAGAAAAAGGGACTCAAAAAGAAGAAGTACCTGGATATGTACGGTACAAATCTGACCGATCTGGCGAGGAACGACAAGATAGACCATGTCATAGGCAGGGACAGGGAGATAGACCGTGTATTGCAGATACTCAACAGGAGGACTAAAAACAATCCCGTGCTCATCGGCGAGCCCGGCGTGGGCAAGACAGCCATTGCCGAAGGGCTTGCCGTAAGGATAGCGAAGCACCAGGTACCTGCAAAGCTGTTCAACACCGAGATGTACCTGCTGGATATGACGGCCATCGTCGCCGGCACCCAGTTCAGGGGGCAGTTTGAAAGCAGGATGAAGGGCATTATAGAGGAAGCGAAGGCCCTGGGCAATGTCATCCTGGTCATTGACGAACTCCACAATATAATAGGAGCGGGAGAGGCCGAAGGGGCGATGAACGCCGCCAACATACTCAAACCCGCCCTTTCCAGGGGAGAGATCCAGATAATAGGAGCGACCACCCTCAATGAGTACCGCAAGCACATAGAAAAGGACTCAGCGCTCGAGAGAAGGTTCCAGCCCGTGCTGGTGGATGAGCCTTCTGTAGGTGAAGCGATAGAGATACTGAAGGGTGTCCGCGGTTATTACGAGGAATTCCACAAGGTCAGGATACCCGATGATGTCATCGAGGCTGCGGTCAGGATGTCGGAAAGGTATATAACCGACAGGTTCCTGCCAGACAAGGCAATAGACGTCATAGACGAAGCCGGCTCCAGGGCTAATCTCAGGAACGTCACGCTGGTCGAACTTGAGGAACTCAAGAGCGAACTGAAAAAGGTGCAGGAACTGAAAGAAAGCGCCGTTTCGGCAGACTCCATAGAGGATTACCAGAAGGCCGCGGACCTGAAAGTGCGTGAATGCAAGCTGATCCAGCAAATACAGGAGCTTGAGCAGAAAAACAAGGAAACTGTGCTGACAGTGGATGACGTGGCCCATGTCATAGAATCCTGGACCAAGATCCCTGTACAGAGGCTGACGGAAGTCGAAGCCGAGAAACTGATAAACCTCGAGGAAAGGCTCCATAAGAGGGTCATCGGCCAGCATGAAGCTGTCAGCAGCGTCGCAAAGGCGATCAGGAGGCACAGGGCCGGGTTCAGGAAGAAAAAAAAGCCTGCATCATTCATATTCGTCGGGCCGACCGGCGTAGGCAAGACAGAACTTGTCAGAGCGCTTGCAGCCGAATTGTTCGAAAGCGAAGACGCGCTCATCCGGCTCGACATGTCGGAATATATGGAGAAGCACTCGGTATCGAAGCTGATCGGGTCGCCTCCGGGCTACGTGGGCTATGACGACGCCGGACAGCTTACCGAAAAGGTCAGGAGAAAGCCTTTTTCCGTCATACTGCTGGATGAGATCGAAAAGGCGCATCCCGACGTCTTCAACATGCTGCTGCAGATACTTGAAGACGGCCGCCTTACGGACAGCCACGGTCGTGTCGTGAACTTCGAGAATACGATCATAATCATGACGTCGAACGCCGGGACTTCGCTCAAGTCCAACGGGATCGGGTTCAACAGGGATGGCTACGGCGACCTGAAGAGCAAGGTCATGGACGTTATCAGGGAGACATTCAGGCCGGAGTTCCTTAACAGGCTCGATGAGATCATCGTATTCACCGAACTCAGCAGGGACGAACTTATGCGGATCATAAACCTGATGCTCGATGAAGTGACCGCCGAAGCTGAACAGAAGGGGATCAGCATAAGCTACACCGACAAAGCCCGCGAGTTCATACTTGAAAAGGGATACGATCCCAAATACGGGGCAAGGCCGCTCCGGAGGATCATACAGAGATATATTGAAGATGAACTTACAGAGCAGTTCTTCCTCGGCAATATAAAGCCCGGAGACAGCATCACGGTCGATGCGGATGAAGGCGGAATCCGCCTGGTCAGGTGACCCGGACGGGCGGCCGGACAAATGAACCGGTCAAATGCGTCGATTGCCGACTAAACGGGGACTGTGGCAAAAAGGAGCTGTGGTAATGAAGATGTTGCGATCGCTGACGGCATTGCTGCTGGTGCTGTCCATGGCAGCAATGTCCGGCGCCTGTACGAAAACAACTCGGGACCTCTCAGATTCTGACTGGAAAATTGTACCTTCAGAAGACTCCGATATCACGCTGAGGTTCATCTGCAGCTGGGGCGGCGTTGACAGCAAAGCTGAAACGCTGAAGCTTGTCCTCAGCCAGTTCGAAAACAGGAACCCCGACATCACTGTCGTCAACGAGTCACTGTTTGGGGAGGATTTCCTCCCCAAGATCAAAACAGACTTCGCATCAGGAAACGACCCTGATGTATTTGGCTTGTGGCCCGGCTCAGACATAAAAAAACTCGTGACGGTCGGAAAGGTGGCTGATCTTACCGGTTTGCTGACGGACGACCCGGAATGGAAGAGGCAGTTCAATCCGGATATGTGGAGCTATACCACATATAATGAGAGGATCTATGGACTGCCTTTTGAAATAATATTCGAGTGCATGTTCGTAAACAGGGACCTCTTTAAAAAATACAATGTCAAAATACCCGAGAACTTCGATGAACTGAAGGAAGCCGTATTTATATTCAACAGGAATAACATCATACCCATCGCATTCAATACGGAAGCCGAAGGCACATATTTTTACCAGAACCTTGTACCCGTGGTCGGCGGGAAGGACGGCACGGAAGTTCCGTTCACAGAAGGCAGGAAGATAAAGCAAAGCCATATAGTCGCGCTGAATCTCATAAAAGAGCTGTACGATATCGGAGCATTCCCGAAGGAATGCTTCACCATGACCAACAATGAGAGGAACGTGCTTTTCAAAGAAAAGAAGGCTGCGATGATAGTACAGGGCTCATGGTATATCGGGGATTTCGAGCCTGATGACGATACTGTCGACATAATACCGTTCCCATACGTAAAAGGTTATGAAAGCAATAAAAACACTATGGTATACGGCCTTGGAGGAGGTACCTTCCACATGAGCCAGGCCGCGTGGGATGATGAAAAAAAGAGGGAAGCCTCCGTCAGGCTGCTGCGCTTCCTGACGTCACCCGAATCCGCCGCGCAGTTCGCATCCAGGACAGGAATGATCAGCACTGTGAGCCTGGAAGGCTATGACATAGATTATATAGACATGACCATAAAAGGGATGCGCATGCTGGAGGAAGCGGATACGCTCGTCGGTCCGCTGGATTCCTACGTGGACAGGACTGCCTGGGAGAAATATATAGCCGCGCAGTTCCCGTATTTCCTCTCGGGCAAGATCACCGCGGAAGAAATGTGGGAGGCTGCCATAGAGAATGGCATCATCCTGGATTACTGACGAGGTATGCGTGGCTTGTACGGGAAGGCCGGACGGTGTGAATCTGACTTTCGGGGGTCAACACATGAAAAAATCTCACAGGGGTTTATTCAGGATCTTCAGAAAAATATCGATCAAGACCAAGCTGGTACTGCTGCTTACGACACAGATGCTGATACCGCTGGTCCTGATTGGTTTTCTGAGCTATAAAAACTCTGAAGGCATCATAAAAGAGAACTCGACCGACTATTCGAGGGATATCCTGCACATGATCCGGCTCCGTCTCGACGATTATATGGATAACCTGGTACAGATATCGCAGGACCTGCTTTATGAGGAAAAAATATATGAAGTGCTGAAAAGCGACACAAACATTGAAGACCCCCTCAAGCTTTACGAAATCCAGAACTCAGTCAACAGCCACCTTAAAATGGTGGTCATCTCCAGGCCTGAAATACGGTCGATCTGTATATATGCCAATGACGGAAGGATATTCTACCAGGATGACAATACCAGGGAAGCCGGCACCCATGACGATCTCCCGTTTGCTGAAATGCTCGAACAGGCAAGGAGCAAAAAGGGCAAACCCAGCCTGTATATCGTGTCGGACGGCAGCAGGGTACAGGATATCTACATGATCAGGCAGATCAATGACAGGGACGATTTCGTAGAACTGGGGCTCCTGGTCATGCATGTAAAGAAGGAAATACTTGACGAGGTATACCAGGGCCTGACCGGCAATTTCGAAAACTTCATTATCCTTTCGCCCAACATGGAACTGATAGCCAGCCGGGACTATGATGATCCTTCTTACATATCAGGTGTGCTGAACGAGAGCATAGACGGCTACATGGGCGAGAAGGTCGACGAAAAGGCGGGCATGTTCATATCATATATTACCCAGGAACTCACAGGATGGAAGATAGTATCGTACGTGTCGCTGGATGTGCTGTACAAGGATGCCAATACGCTGAAGAACAACATCATCATGCTTTGCATAGTTGCGGTGGCAGTTCTTTCAGTCGTGACGCTGATAACGGCGGTAAACATAATAAAGCCGATAAACAAGCTGGTCAACGGCATGAAAAAGGTGCAGTCCGGCGAGGGCAACGTACGTATAGAAGTGGACAGGGAAGATGAGATCGGCTTCCTGCAGAAGGCATTCAACGAGATGTCAGGCGAGATCCACCATCTTGTGAACTGGGTCTACAGGGAGCAGCTCACAAGAAAGGAAGCCGAACTGAAAGCTTTACAGTCACAGATAAATCCGCATTTCCTGTTCAATACGCTGGAGGCTATCAACTGGATGGCTCAACTGAACAACGTCCCCGAAATCAGCGATACCGTATCGGACCTGTCCGACCTGATGGAGGCCAGCATCGGAAGGGACGACCGCCTGATCACGATCGAAGAGGAATTCAAATACGCGGACAAGTATATTTCGCTTCAAAAAAGGAGATTCGGCGATAAAATAGAATTAATTAAGGATATACAACCCGATGTTTACGGCATACAGATCCCCAGGCTGCTCATCCAGCCGCTCATAGAAAATGCCGTATATCACGGGATCGAAAGGAACAGGGGGAGAGGCACCATCAGGCTGAACGCGTACAGGGTCGAGAAAGGACGCGTATGCGTTGAGGTAATAGACAACGGCGCCGGGATGGGGCCCGAGGAACTGGAGGAACTGAATGCAAGGCTCGCCATGGACAATGATACATACTTCAAAAACCTTGGCGGCAAAAAGCGGACAAGCATCGGCATAGAAAACGTCAACAGGAGGATAAAGCTTTTCTACGGGGAAGAGTACGGCCTGAAGATAGAGAGCAGGGTCGGGGAGTTCACAAAAGTTACGGTAACGATACCCTGCGAAGTGAACATGGATAATAGGGAGGGCTTCTATGTACAAGGTTCTGATAGTCGATGACGAACCGATAATACGCAAAGGTCTGAGAAATATTATCAACTGGAAGAACTTCGGATGCGAGGTCGTAGCGGAGGCCGCCGACGGCCTTGACGGCCTGGAACTCATCAGGGAGCACAAGCCCGACATCATAATCACTGACATCAAAATGCCTGAGACAGACGGCCTTTCGATGATAAGACAGATAAAAAAGGATGTGCCTGATAGCAAGATCATCATACTTACAGGCCACAGGGATTTCGATTATGTCCATGAAGCGCTCAAGCTGGGAGTCACAGACTTCCTTCTCAAGCCGTCCAGGATAGAAGAACTGACTTCCGCCATTTCACGCGCCGTTAAGGAACTCAAATTCCAGAACCAGAGATCCGAAGAACTCGACAAGCTCAGCCAGCTGTTTATGCAGAATATTTCCGTACTGCGCGAAAAGCTTCTTTATGATATCATTTATGAGATCAACACGAACCGTGATGATATAAAGGAAAAGCTGGAACTGTTCCAGACTAGGCAGGGGAACTTCCTTATGCTCCTGGTGCAGAACGACGCCGAAGAAAGCGACGGCAGCGATATCAGCCAGTACGACAGGCATTTGTACCAGTTCGGGATAATAAACACCTTCATCGAAATATTCTCGGACAAGTTCGATGTGCTGCACGTCACGCTCGACACTGTCGGCATAGCTTTTATAGTCATGCCGAGGGAAGGCGTTGAAGATGAACTGGCTGAGGCGATCAACAAAAAGTGCACATATCTCCAGGAAATAATCAACAACTGTTTCGGTTTCACGGTGACGATAGCCATAAGTTCCGAGGGCAGCGATTTCACCGAGCTGCCGCAGAAATTCAGCGAATGCAGGGCAGCGCTCGAGCACAAGTTCTATCTTGGCAACAACTCGATAATATACCACAGCGACGTAAACACATTTTTCAGGTATGATGACCATTCCATGCTGGAGAAGCTGCAGAAAGCCCTGCTGGAAAGCATCAAATCAGGAAATGAAGCTGCGGTCGAAGACAGGCTGAAGGATATATATAGTTATATAAGGAACATCGATCCGTCGCAAAAGGAGTTCATCAAGAATTTCTACTGGAACACCATAACTTCGATCAACAATATAAGGTTATCGCTCATGTCCAGCGAGGACGGCAGGAAGGTGGAATACACCGAACTGAGCGGCCTTTACGGGCTTATAGAAAAATGCGGCAATGCGGACGAACTGCACACGCTGCTCGAAGAATCTGCAAGGAGCGTAGTATCCAAGGTCAACAGTTACAATAACAAGAGCATAAAGCTCATATTGAGGAAAGCGGTCGAATACCTGCAGCAGCACTATCACGAGCCGATAACGCTCAATGAGGTCGCCGAGCATACGTTCGTCAGTACATATTATATCAGCAGGATGTTCAAAAAAGAAATGGGAAAAAATTTCGTTGACTATTTGAACGAACTGCGGATAGAAAAAGCTAAGGAACTTCTGAAAGATGTCCGGTATAAAACCTACGAAGTGGCTGAAAAAGTAGGTATCCCGGATGCCCACTATTTCTCCAGGCTCTTCAAGAAATACGTCGGTAAGACCCCGACGGAATATCGCGAACAATAAATTCCGGCTGATGTGTAATTTTTTTGTTGTAATATTTTGCATATCATGTAAGAACAAATATGTGCACAATTTTGCAACCAATTCTATTCATTCGTCTGTAAAATTTCTGTAACATTTATACCGTAGGCATGTGTACATAACTTATTCTTTGCCAGGTTCAAGATCAAATCTCTGCTAAAAGGTGTGGTTCTTAATGGATCTTGTAGTTTCGAGCGCCCAAACGGTCAAAACGAGCAAAAAGAAAGGATTTTTTTACCAGTTGAGGCACCAGTGGCCGCTTTTCCTGATGCTTCTTCCCGGAGTGGTAATACTTATCATCAACAACTATATACCGATGTTCGGAGTTATTATCGCATTCAAGAGATACCGCTTCCATGGGACATTCTGGAATAGTCTGGTAAAAAGCGAGTGGGTAGGCTTCAAGAATTTCGAATTTTTCATGAAGACTCCCTATGCGTGGCAAATGACGCGCAATACGCTCCTGTACAATTTTACTTTCATAATCCTGGGACTGATCATCCCGGTCGCATGCGCGATCGCGCTGACGGAAATAAGGAACAAAAGACTGTCGAAAATATACCAAAGCGTGGCTTTCCTGCCGTACTTCCTTTCATGGATAGTGGTCAGCTATCTTGCATATTCGATGCTGAGCATTGAAAACGGCTTCATAAACAAAAGCATACTCGCGCCTTTGGGAATAGCTCCGGTGGAATGGTACAGCGAGCCAAAATACTGGCCGTTCATACTTGTCTTCTTCCAACTGTGGAAATACACCGGCTACAACATAGTGGTCTATATTGCCGCCATCACGGGAATAGATCCAGAGTATTACGAAGCGGCGGCCATCGACGGAGCAAGCAAATGGCAGCAGATAAAGCATATAACGATACCATCGCTCCAGACGCTGATGATAATACTGACGCTCCTTGCAGTGGGCAGGATTTTCAATGCAGATTTCGGTCTCTTTTATAATGTGCCAAGGAACAGCGGCACACTCCAGCCGGCTACCCAGGTCATTGATACCTATGTCTACAATGCGCTGAGAAACACGAACGACATAGGCATGTCTTCGGCTGCGGGCACATATCAGGCAGTCGTCGGCTGCATAACGGTATTAACAGCCAACCTGATAGTCAGGAAAATCGACAAGGAAAGTGCTCTGTTCTGAGGAGGGAAATGAGTAAGATTATGAAGAAGTATAGGGTAAATCAAATAAAGATTTCGACCAATCTGCTGATAAACCTGTTTTTCATACTCGTATCGGTGACATGCATAGCGCCTGTGCTGCTCGTTATCGCGATATCCGTTACCAGCGAACAGTCCATCAGGCAGTACGGATACCAGTTCATACCCAGCGAGTTCAGCACTGAAGCGTATGATTACCTGCTCAGGGCCGGCGACGCAATCTGGCGGGCGTACGGCGTATCGATATTCGTTACCATCGTGGGCACGATACTGAGCCTTGCAGTCATAACGCTGTATGCGTATCCGCTGTCAAGGAGTTCGTTCAAATACAGATACCAGTTTTCGTTCTTCGCATTCTTCACGATGGTATTCGGCGGCGGACTTGTGCCGTGGTATATCGTATATACACAGCTTGTACCGATAAAGAACTCGATATGGATAATGATCGTGCCCTACCTGATGAACACATGGTACATGATGATAATGAGGACGTTCTACAAGACGACCGTTCCCGAGTCGATCATAGAATCGGCAAGGATAGACGGCGCCGGAGAGTTCAGGACCTATTTCACCATAGTATTGCCGCTCTGCAAAGCGGGACTCGCAACAGTCGGACTGTTCTGCACCCTGGGCTACTGGAACGACTTCTGGCTGCCGATGGTATTCGTCAATAACGCAAAAAATTTCAACATACAGTATCTCATGTACCAGACGCTGATAGCGGTGCAGAACCTTTTGAACAACAGCAACCAGATCTCCAATATGACGGAGATACTTGCCAACCTGCCGAGCGAAAGCCTCAGGATGGCGATAGCGGTCATTTCGATAGGACCGATAGTACTGGCATATCCGTTCTTCCAGAAATATTTCGTCAAAGGCCTTACTATCGGAGCAGTTAAGGGATGATGGCATTGTTCTCCGCGCATGGCCGCGGGAAACGGTGCATCACATAAAAATAAAATTATTAGGAGGTAATTTTCTATGCGCAGTATGAAAAGGTATTTGTGCCTCGCTCTCGCGCTGGTAGTCGCACTCTCGCTCATACTGACAGGCTGTGGCGAACAGAAGACGACTGGTACCGGCAGCGACAGCAGCACAGGCACCGGAACCGGCACAAGCACCAGCTCCGGTTCCGACAGCAGCGGCGATGCAGCAGCAACACCGCAGTTCAAGGACACTGTTGAGCTTACATGGACACTGGTCGGCGACAAGCAGGAAACGGATACTGAGCTTGTCATGCAGGAAGTCAACAAGTACCTGGCAGACTCGCTCAACATCAAGCTGAATCTCCAGATATTCGGATGGGGCGACCCGTATGATCAAAAGGTCAACACTATGCTGGCTTCCGGCGAGCCCTTTGATATCTGCTTTACGGCAAACTGGGCAGCCAACTACTACAAGAACGCAGCAGCCGGCTATTTCCTCCCGCTGAATGACTACCTCAAGAAGTATCCTGCAATCGTAGAGATCTGCGGTCAGGACTTCCTCAACGGTTCTGCTATCAATGGTACCCATTATGCTGTTCCTACCAACAAGGAGAAGGTCCATAACTGGGGCTACCTGTTCATGAAAGAACTCGTTGACAAGTACAACTTCGATCTTTCCTCTGTAAAGAGCATGGAAGACGTAGAGCCCTTCTTTGAGACGATCAAGGCCAACGAGCCCGGCATCACTCCGCTGCTCATAGTCGGCGGCGACTCGCCGTTCCAGTTCCTCGATTGGGACAGGGTCAGTGACGATAATGTACCGGGAGCTCTCTATCCGGACAACAGGAACAATACAATAATCAACCACTTCCTGGCTCCCGAGTCCATCGATATGTACAAGAAGCTCCGCGATTACTTCCAGAAAGGCTGGATCCATCCTGATGCAGCTACCATGGAAAATACAGCTGAGCAGATGAAGACCGGTCAGTTCTTCGCGGTTGAGTCTTCACTGAAGCCCGGAAAAGACGCTGAGATGACCGGCAGCACCGGCATTGAGTGGGTACAGGTCGACATCACCAGGCCGGTTATGTCCAACCGTGAGACCACAGGTGCTCTGCTTGCAATCCCTGCAGCTTCCAAGAATCCGGAGAGGGCATTCCTCTTTATCGAAAAGCTCTATACTGATGCCAAGCTGAGAAACATGATCAACTTTGGTATCGAGGGCACCCACTACAACGTCAATTCTGACGGCAGGATCACCCAGACCCAGGCAGGTCTCGACAGGTACAACCTCGGACCCGGCTGGAGATATGGTGACCAGTTCAAGGATCTGCTCCTCGACAACGAAGACCTTGACAAGTGGGAGAAGTTCAAGAAATTCAACGACGAAGGTCTCGTACTCAACAGCCTCGGCTTCGTATTCAGCGACGAGAGCGTAAGCACCGAGTCCTCTGCCTGCAAGACAGTTGTCGGCACATACTCAAGACAACTTATGTGCGGTGCTGTTGATGTCGATTCGACAGTTGCCAAGTTCGAAGAAGAACTCAAGGCTTCCGGCGTCGACAAGCTGATAGCTGAGGAGCAGAGACAGTACGACGAATGGCGCAAGGCAGTCGGCAAAGAATAAGCGCCTGAACATGCCTATTGTCAGCAGGGGTGGGGTTTCCCCACCCCTGTTGATTTAAAACGCAAAATAGAGCAAAATATTACAGTGCATGTCGGCGGCTTTTTCCAGTGATTGGACCGGTTAAGTTCCAGTTATTGCAAAAGGCCGTGAGCGGCCGCAAATAGATTTTTAGCGGAGGGTACTTATGAGATACGGTTATTTTGATGATGCAAACAGGGAGTATGTTATCACCACGCCCGAAACGCCAAGCCCCTGGATAAACTATTCGGGTAACCAGGAATTTTTCTCGCTGATATCCAATACGGCAGGAGGTTATTGTTTCTATAAGGACGCTAGGCTGAGGCGCATAACCAGGTACAGGTACAATAGCGTGCCTGTGGATAGCGGCGGCAGATATTTCTATATCCGAGAAGAAAACGGAGAATTCTGGTCACCAACCTGGGCCCCTGTAAGGAAGAAACTTGACAAATACGAGTGCAGGCATGGGCTCGGATATACCCGCATATACGGGGAGAGAGGCGGCATCGGCGGTGAAGTGCTGATTTTCGTTCCCCAGGATTTCAACGGTGAAGTCCATAAGGTCACCATATCGAACAAAGGCAGCCAGGCAAGAAATATAAAGCTTTTCTCATTCATCGAGTGGTGCCTTTGGAATGCATATGACGACATGACCAACTTCCAGAGGAACTTCAGCACCGGAGAAGTAGAATACGAGAACAACACGATCTACCACAAGACAGAATACAGGGAGAGACGCAACCATTACGCATTCTATTCGGCAAATACGGCCGTGGACGGCTTTGATACGGACAGGTATGAATTCATCGGCCGGTACAACGGTTTTGACGCTCCGCAGACGGTCGTGGAAGGCAAATCACGCAATTCCATGGCGGACGGCTGGTCGCCGATAGCGTCCCACTGCTTCGACATCACGCTGCAGCCGGGCTCACAGAAAGAAATCGTGTTCGTGCTCGGATATGTCGAGAATGAGCCGGATGACAAGTGGGAAGGTTACAATATAATAAATAAGAAAAAAGCCAAAAAGATGATTGAGAGATTCTCAGCGCCGCAGCAGGTGGACGAAGCGCTCAGCGAGCTGAAGCAGTACTGGGACGGGCTCCTGTCAAAATACGTCGTCGACAGCAAGGATGAAAAGCTGAACCGGATGGTGAACATCTGGAACCAGTACCAGTGCATGATCACATTCAATATGTCGAGGAGCGCATCATACTTCGAGTCCGGAATCGGCAGGGGCATGGGCTTCAGAGACTCCAACCAGGACATCCTGGGATTCGTCCACCAGGTACCCCAAAGGGCAAGGGAGAGGATACTCGACCTTGCGGCTACCCAGCTCGAAGACGGCGGAGCATACCACCAGTACCAGCCGCTGACCAAGAAAGGCAATAACGAGATAGGCGGCAACTTCAATGACGACCCGCTGTGGCTGATACTTTCCACCGCGGCATACATAAAGGAAACCGGCGATTTCAACATACTTGAGGAAATGGTGCCTTACGACAACGATCCTTTCAGGGCGGCTACCCTGTTCGACCATCTGCACAGATCCTTCTATCATGTGGTGAACAACCTGGGACCGCATGGACTGCCGCTGATTGGGCGCGCAGACTGGAACGACTGCCTCAACCTCAACTGCTTCTCCACGGAGCCGGACGAATCGTTCCAGACCACCACGAGCAAAGACGGCAAGGTGGCGGAATCCGTCCTGATCGCGGGTATGTTCGTATATATAGGCAACGAGTACGTAAAGATCTGTGAAAACATAGGCGAATACGAAGAAGCGAAGGCTGCGAAGGAACACATCCGGAAGATGAAGGAGAACATCCTGAAGTACGGTTATGACGGAGAATGGTTCCTGCGCGCATACAACGACTTCGGCGAAAAAGTCGGAAGCAGGGAAAACGAGGAAGGCAAAATATTCATTGAAACACAGGGATTCTGTGTCATGGCCGGAGTAGGAGTCGAGACGGGGGAAGCACAGAAAGCGCTGGATTCGGCATGGAAATATCTTGATACGGAGCACGGTATGGTACTGGTGAACCCTGCATACACGAGGTACCATGCCGAACTGGGCGAAATCAGTTCTTACCCGCCCGGATATAAAGAAAATGCAGGCATATTCTGCCACAACAATCCGTGGATCATGTGCGCTGAAACCGTACTTGGAAGAGGAGACAAGGCGTTCGAACTGTACAGGAAGATAGCTCCCGCCTACAGGGAGGAAATCAGCGATGTGCACAGGATGGAACCTTATGTTTATTCGCAGATGATCGCCGGCAAGGACGCAAAAAGGCACGGGGAAGCAAAGAATTCCTGGCTTACAGGTACCGCCGCATGGAATTTCGTCGCAATATCACAGTTCATCCTTGGCGTCAAGCCCGATTACAACGGACTTGTCATCGACCCGTGCATACCGGGTGCATGGGACGGCTTCACAGTGAGAAGGTATTTCAGGGGAGCCGTATATGACATAACCATCTCCAACCCGAACCATGTGAGCAAGGGCGTCAAGTCGCTCGCCGTGGACGGCAAGGAGTTCATCGGAAACGTACTTCCGATATTCGGCGACGGCAAGATCCATAAAGTGGAGGTCGTGATGGGCTGATCCCATGCCATGTCTTTCTTGAGCACAGGAGCATAAAAGCTTCTGTGCTTTTTCGTTTCTCAACCAAAACGAACAGTGTAAGGAAACTTCAAAAGTTGAGCGTACAAAACAAACAGCAATCGAATTTTTGTACACCCAACTTAATATTTTTTCAAGGAAATGTTTTTTACAGGCGGCCAGTCAGCGAACTTCATTTCATGTACTAAAAAAAGTACATAATATTGTTAAATATATGTCTTTTCAAGGTTGAAAAAACTGACACGGCATGATACAATGTATCTGGATAAATACAGTCAAAAAATTAACAAACATACTTCTAAATACCATTCGAAAACACTTTCTTTACGATTCACTCTGCATTGGAGAAGGCGACATTGCTAATCCGACCATAATGACGATGTAATGTGACAGCCGGCCGACAGCAACGCAGACTCCTTTCGGACGACCCAACACAAAAATTTTTACCGGAGATTGTTAAGGGATAAACAAAGTATTGCCCGGCATATCCGTCCGCAGCAGGCAAAACAATTATGCTGCGCGTAAAGGAGGTATCTATGGACAGTCAGGTCAAAACCAAAACCTGTGCATGCAAAAATGAAACTGAACAGGAAAAGTTCAGAAGGATCGAAGAGGTGATCGAAGAATACAGGGAAAGGGAAGGAAGCCTGATACAGATACTGCATCTGGCACAGGGCATCTATGGCAGCCTTCCTCTGAAGGTGCAGCAGTTTATTGCTGAAAAACTCGGGATACCGCTTTCTAAAGTCAGCGGAGTAGTATCATTCTATTCTTTTTTCACCACCGAGCCAAGAGGGGAAAACACCATCAGGGTTTGTCTCGGCACCGCGTGTTATGTGCGCGGCGGAAAGAAGATCATCGAAAAGCTGAGAGAGATACTGGACATAGAAGTCGGAGGGACTTCGAAGGACGGAAAATTCACGCTTGAAGTTATGAGATGTATCGGAGCCTGCGGGCTGGCGCCGGCAATGACCATAAACGACAAGGTGTACAAACAGGTCAATCCCGACAAGCTCAGCAGCATCCTGGAAAAGTATTGACAAGGAGGGAGAACATGCAAGTCCTCAACAAGGGCAGGAATATTGCCGTCAAAAGCAAAGCTGACCTTACAGCGATAAAAGAGGGGTATTACAAAAGCCTTGAAGGCAAAAGCTACAGGATACTGGTCTGTTCCGGCGCGGGCTGCATATCTTCCGATTGTCATGCGGTCAGGGATGCACTTGTTGACTGCCTTAACGCCAACGGGCTTTCAGACAGTGTCCAGTTGATCGAGACAGGCTGCATCGGCACATGCGATCTCGGCCCCGTTGTTGTGGTTGAGCCGCTCAAGCAGAAAGGCGGCGGAGAGCGGAAATCCGTATTCTACACGAGGGTGACGCCGCAGGACATACCGGAGATAGTGGAGTCGCACCTTGTACAGAACAGGGTCCTCACTGAGAAAACATACTTTGACCGCAAGCAGAACAAACATATCCCGTTCATGGAAGATATCGAGTATTTCAGGAGGCAGGCAAAAATAGCGCTCAGGAACTGCGGAAGCATAGACCACGGTTCGCTGGAGCAGTACATCGCACATGACGGGTACATGGCAGCGGCAAAGGTGTTTGAAAGCTATACGCCCGAAAAGGTCGTCGAAGAGATCAAGAAGTCAGGACTGAGGGGAAGAGGCGGCGCAGGGTTCCCGACAGGGATAAAACTGGAATCGGGGATGAAGGCGCAGTCCGGTACCAAGTACCTGGTCTGCAATGCCGACGAGGGGGACCCGGGCGCGTTCATGGACAGGAGCATACTGGAAGGCGACCCCAACAGCGTGATAGAGGGAATGATCATATGCGGTTATGCCATCGGTGCAAACCAGGGCTATGTCTATGTCAGGGCCGAGTATCCGCTGGCTGTCGAGAGGCTCAGCAAGGCCATCATGGACGCAAGGGAAGCAGTCCTGCTCGGACGCGACATTCTCGGATCGGGTTTCGACTTTGATATTGAGATCAGGATCGGAGCCGGGGCGTTCGTCTGCGGAGAAGAAACGGCGCTGATGGCTTCCATCGAAGGGCAGAGGGGAGAACCGAGGCAAAAGCCGCCGTTCCCGTTCCAGAGGGGCCTGTTCGGCAAACCTACGATCATATGCAATGTTGAGACATACGCCAACATAGCGCCGATAATGCTGCAAGGCGCGGACTGGTTCGCAGGAATCGGTACTGAAAAAAGTAAAGGAACGAAAGTATTCGCTCTTGCCGGGGCCATCAACAACACGGGCATCGTCGAAGTGCCGATGGGAACGACATTGGGCGAAGTCGTATTCGATATAGGAGGCGGCATCAGGAAAAACAGGACATTTAAGGCCGCCCAGACAGGCGGTCCGTCGGGCGGATGCATCACAAGCGCGCATCTGAACACTCCGATGGATTATGAAACTCTGACAAAGCTCGGGGCGATAATGGGTTCCGGCGGCCTCATCACGATGGACGAGGACACTTGCATGGTAGATATGGCAAGGTACTTCATGGAGTTCATACAGGAAGAATCCTGCGGCAAATGCGTGCCGTGCAGGCTCGGAACGAAACGGATGCTGGAGATCCTCGAAAGGATCACCCAGGGCAGGGGAGAAGAAGGCGACATCGAAAAGCTGGAAGAACTCGGAGCGATGATAAAAGAGGCGGCGATCTGCGGCCTCGGGCAGACCGCTCCGAACCCGGTGCTGAGCATGATAAACAATTTCAGGGAGGAGTTCGAGGAACATATAAAATACAAGTACTGCAGGGCGGGGGTCTGTGCGGAACTGTTCATATCGCCGTGCCAGAACGCATGTCCTGCCGGCGTCAATGTGCCGGGCTATATCGCCCTTATAGCGGCAGGAAGGCTGAGGGACGCATACAACCTCATACGCAAGGAGAACCCGTTCCCCGCAGTCTGCGGGAGGGTGTGCACCCACGAGTGCGAAAGCAAGTGCAGGAGGGGCACGCTCGATGAACCTGTCGCCATAGCCGACCTGAAGAGATATGTGGCCGATTATGTACTTAAAAATGAAGAGCCGTATATGGACCTGGTCTTCCCGAAAAAAGGCAAAAGCGTCGGCATCATAGGAGCCGGGCCGTCAGGCCTTACATGCGGTTACTACCTGGCAAGGCTGGGCTATGATGTGGATGTGTATGAGGCGCAGCCGGTAGCAGGCGGCATCCTCGCGTTCGGCATCCCGGAATACAGGCTGCCGTCGGATGTCCTGCAGCATGAGATAAGGCTGATAGAGCAGGTCGGCGTGAACATACACCTCAATACCGAGGTGGGTTCCGATGTGACGTTCTACCAGCTGAGAAGTAAACATGACGCCATATACATCGCCACAGGGACGCAATTGCCCAACAGGATCAACATCCCGGGCGAGGATATGAAAGGCGTGTATCACGGCCTGGACTTCCTGAGGGATGTGAACCTTGGCAAGGAAGTAAAAATAGGAGGGACCGTTGCAGTCATCGGAGGAGGCAATACTGCGATAGATGCCGCGAGGACTGCGCTGAGGCTTGGCGCGCAGGAGGTAATAATCCTCTACAGGAGGCTGGTAGAGGATATGCCGGCAGACAGGAGGGAGATCAGGGACGCCGTAGAGGAAGGCATAAGGATAATGCCGCTGGTGGCACCGGTCAGGTTCATCGGCAGGGGCAAAGTAAGCGAGATCGAGTGTATCAGGATGGAAACCAGCGGATTCGACTCGGGCGGCAGAAGGAAGCCTAAGCCTGTGCCGGGTACGGAGTTCACTATAAAGGTCGACTATGTCATACCGGCGGTCAGCCAGTATTCCGATCTGCCGTTCATCAACAGGGATGAAGTGGAAGTGACGCAATGGGGCACATTCGTCACCGACAGGGATACTCTCATGACGAAAATGAGGGGCGTTTTTGCCGGAGGAGACGTCGTGCGCGGTTCCGATACCGTCATAAGGGCTATAGCAGACGGCAAGAAGGCGGCGAAAGCAATCGATGTTTACCTGGGAGGCACGGGAGTCCTCAATACCGGTGAAGACATAGAGATCCCGCAGGCAGCCGATGAGAAGGAGATCGTCGAGCACGAGAGGTTCCCGATGAAATACCTGCCGCCGAAAGAGCGCTGCCGCAATTTCAGCGAAGTGGCGCTCGGCTTCCACAAGCTCAATGCCATAGCCGAGTCCATGAGATGTCTCAGATGCGACAGGAGGTGCTGATATGGTCAATATCACGATAAACAACAGGAAGATAGCAGCCAATGAAGGCGAAACCATAATGGAGGCGGCCCGGAGGAACAACGTAAACATCCCGAGCCTCTGCTGGCTCGAAGGCGTCCACAGGATAGGCTCCTGCAGGATATGCGTCGTCGAGGTGGAAGGCGCCAAAACTCTGCAGGCGTCATGTATCGTGCCCGTGCAGGAAGGCATGGTCATCAGGACGAATACTGAGAAGGTAAGGAAGACAAGAAAGCTGCTGTATGAACTCATTATGTCGGATCACCCCAGGGAATGCCTGAGCTGTGCCAGGAACCAGAACTGCGAACTGCAGAAACTTGGCGGGATGATCAGCGCTGATAACGACAGGTTCGCGGGAGAGCGTTCAAAGTCGGATATCGATGACAGTTCGCCGTCGATAGTCAGGGACATGTCCAAATGCATTCTCTGCAGGAGATGTGTGACAGTATGCAACGAGATACAGGAAGTCGGCGTGCTCAATGTTCAAAACAGGGGCTTTGACTCTATTGTCGGTCCTGCTGAAGGGCTTGCGCTCAACACAGTCAACTGTACGTATTGCGGCCAGTGCACCACTGTCTGCCCTGTCGGCGCACTACAGGAAAAGGATTCGACGGAAGCGGTCTGGAACGCTCTCTTTGACAGCAAAAAAAGAATGATCGTCCAGACTGCTCCTGCAGTGAGGGCCGCCCTCGGCGAGGAATTCGGATACGAGCCGGGGACGCTGGTTACCGGCAAAATGGCGACGGCACTGAGGGAACTGGGATTTGATGACGTATTTGACACAAACTTTGCTGCCGACCTTACGATAATCGAGGAAGGGAGCGAACTGCTCGAAAGGCTCACGGCGGCGCTCAGCGGGAAGCAGGCCGTACTGCCCATGATAACAAGCTGCAGCCCGGGATGGATAAAATATGTCGAACATGCATGGCCGGATGAACTGGACCATCTGTCCACCTGCAAGTCGCCGCACATGATGCTCGGCGCCCTTGCAAAGTCTTTTTACGCCCGGAAGCTCGGCATCGACCCGAAAGACATCTTTGTGGTCTCGGTGATGCCATGTACGGCCAAGAAGTTTGAAATAACGAGGCCAGAACTGTCCAATGACGGGCTGCCCAATGTGGATGCAGTGCTCACGACCAGGGAACTGGCCCGGATGATAAAGGAAGCAGGCATCGATTTCGAAAGCCTTGAGGAATCCGATTTCGACAGTCCCATGGGCCTGTCCACGGGAGCGGCTGACATATTCGGCACGACGGGCGGTGTCATGGAAGCGGCGCTGAGGACTGTGTACGAACTCGTTACCGGCAGGGAACTTCCTTTTGACGGACTGCATGTGAAGCCCATCGTTGGTCTCGAGAAGATAAAGACGGCGGAAATACAGATCACCGACACACTTCCGCAGTACAGGCATTTTGAAGGCGTCACACTGAGGATCGCAGTGACGAGCGGACTCAGCGGCGCCAGGAAGCTCATGGAGGAGGTGGCAGCCGGCAAATCGCCGTTTCACTTCATAGAAGTGATGGGCTGCCCCGGCGGATGCATAAGCGGCGGCGGCCAGCCAAGGCCCGTGGATGACGCGGTCAGGAAAAAGAGGCTCGAGGCGATATACAGGGAAGACGAAGGGAAGAAGCTCAGGAAATCCCACGAGAACCCGGACATCAAGAGGCTTTACGCCGAATTCCTCGGATCGCCGCTGGGCCATAGATCACATGAACTGCTGCATACACACTACGTGAGGAGGGGTGTGTTCAACCAGTTTGTTGAGAAGTGACCTGTGCGGCCACTTGCTGCGGATGGCCCAAAGACTTGAAAATGCTCACTGAATACTTATAGATGCTTTGTTTCTAATGGATGATTTACTCTGGATAAGGAAGGTATCCGCCGGTCAAAAAGGCATTTGCCGAACGGCGGATATCTTTTTGCTTTGCTGCCACTGATTCAGTAAGATGGCTATTTTCCTGTTGATTATATAACGCAGATGGCATACGGTATGGAAATTACTGATGTTGACTGAATATAGCATTTATGGTATAATCTTATAAATATATATCGTTTTATGAATAATATCTGGGAAAATGATTAAAAGGAGAGTATAATGAGAAATCTGTTCACGGGAAGGATGGCACCCAAAAAACTTGTCATCGCGCTTATTGCAGGACTGACAGCATTCATGATGCTGGCAGGTACAGTGTTCGCCGCAGGTACGGACGGAGTCGGCAGCGCATCTACATTGGTTGAAGTGCCGGACAGGAAAATCATTCTCGAGGGGACGCCAGTCACTTTCAAAGATGTCCCGATTGCTGCCGGCGGGCGGACTTTGCTGCCCCTCAGGGAACTTGTCACAGCGCTTGGAGTACCTAATGACGACGATCACATCATGTACAGGAGCGTTTCCGGCGAAGGGCAGTACGTGACCGTGATATACGGGGAAACCAGGATAGAGCTCACCATCGGGAAAGCAGAAGCATATGTCAACGGCGAGAAGATTGCACTCGACGTGGCGCCGTTAATTTACAAAAGCAGGACATATATACCGCTCAGGTTTGTTGCGGAAGCCCTGGGGAAAAAGGTGGTATGGGCAGGAGAAACAAACACGGTACTTATCGTCGATCAGAAGACTTTTGGCGCTGTAAGGGAAATCATTATAAAATCGGATGAAGCTGGTAAAATTGTAACAAAAAACCGGATGAAAATAGATATTGACGGCGATATAACCGTCGGAGCAATAGAGACTTCCATGAAAATGAGCATGGATACCGCAGTCGACAGGGAGTCAAAAGCAATATATATTGGGTCGGTGATCGAAATACTTGGTTTCAGTATGACACAGGAGTCATATTATAAGGACAACGTATTCTATACCTCTGACATACTGACCGGCGGATGGAAAAAGAAAACGTATACTCCTGAAGAATATAACCGGATATTCGAATCGAATTCAGACGCCATACGCCTGGAAGATGATGAAACACTGCTGGCATGCCTGAAGATCGGGGAAAGCGAGAATGAAGATGAACTGGTGCTCGTCGGCAATACCAATTTCATGGACATATTCAGCGGATCATACATGCAGCAGGCCGGTTCACTGGGTTTGGATGATAAAAGCATGCAATCCGAATGGTATTCCGTGAAATTCGTGTTCTACAAGGATACATACATGCTGAAAGCCATGTCAATGGAGATGCACGGCGAAGGCGAGGAAGACGGCGTGTTTACGACCATAGATATGAAAGTTACAACTGAATTAAGCGACTTCAACGGTGATTTTGAAATCACTGTGCCGGAAGAAGCAGTAAAGAATGCCGTGGAAGACGACAGTATCGATTCAGGTGCTGCCGAAGCTTCATACAGTTTCTGATATATCGTGATTCAAGGCTGCAACCGGGTCCGGACAAAAGACACATTCGTCCTGTGAAGGGCGGATGTGTTTTTTTGCCAGTTGCAGTATTCCGGGGTTGTTTCTTTCAGACCATACCTTTCGGGCCATATCTGCCACCCATACCTTTCAGTCCTTATTTTCTGACCATGGTTTGCTGGTATATCGTTTCATGGATATATTTCAAAACACTCTGGCGGTATTTAACCGTGACTGTTATAATGATATAGTGTTTATATAAAATCTTGTATGAAGGGACAATCGTATGAAATTACATGAGATTGCAAAAATCCTTGAAGCCGAGATACTGACATGCAGCGACAGCGATATCGAGATTCTGTCTGCCTGCGGCTCAGATCTGATGAGCGATGTCATGGCTTTCGTGAAGGAGAACGTGCTTTTGCTGACCGGACTGGTTTCGCCGCAGGTTATAAGGACTGCAGAAATGATGGATATCAGGGCGGTCGTATTCGTGAGGGGGAAAGTACCTGGAAATGACATAGTCAGGATGGCGGAGGAAAAAGGCATTGCAGTGATGACCACCTGCGAGCCCATGTTTATCGCCTGCGGCAAGCTTTACAGCGCCGGACTGACTGGAAAGGGTGTCTGACCGTTGGAAAAAAGCAGAATGGATCTGCATTACGAAATACCGGGGGACGATCTTGCGCATGCAGGAGAGGCATCCAGCAGCGTAAAGAAGATCCTGGTACAACTGGGCATCGATCCCGTCAAGGTCAAAAAGGCTGCAGTATCGATGTACGAAGCTGAGATAAATGCAGTCATCCATGGAGGCGGAGGCAGTGCCGACGTCGCCATCGACAGCGATAAAGTAGTCATCCGCATCATTGACAGCGGCCCCGGCATCGAAGATCTCGAACTGGCCATGCAGGAGGGCTATACGACGGCATCGGATGAGATAAGGGAAATGGGATTCGGCGCAGGCATGGGACTGCCCAATATGAAACGGTATGCTGACGAGCTCGACATACAGACAGCGAAAGACAAGGGAACCGTCGTCACGATATTGGTGTATTTCCACCAGCAGTAAACAAAGCTACAGCAACGACAGCGGTCTGTTCAGATCAACTTGCGGTAAGCCGCCTGAAGGGATTGCTGTACTGAAGAGGTGGGATAATGGGAGAATACTTTCATTCCGTAACGCTGGACGAAGAAAAATGCAAAGGGTGCACAAACTGCATAAAAAGATGCCCCACTGAAGCAATCAGAGTAAGGCGTGGCAAGGCCCGTATCATAAACGAACGATGCATAGACTGCGGCGAGTGCATCAGGATCTGTCCTTACCATGCGAAAAAAGCGATAACGGACGATTTGTCGATAATCAACAATTACAAATACAGGATAGCAATACCTGCTCCAAGCATATACGGACAGTTCAAGCCGGTGTATGGCAGGAACAGGATACTGAACGCATTCTGCAGGATCGGATTCGACGATGTGTACGAAGTTGCGATGGCGGCAGAATATGTATCTGATGCAACGAGAAAGCTGCTCTCGGAAGAAGGGATCAGGAAGCCCCTTATTTCATCAGCATGTCCTGCAGTCGTGCGGCTCATCCAGGTAAGGTTCCCAAACCTTATAGACAACCTTGTCAAGCTGGAATCTCCCATGGAAGTGGCGGCGAAGATGGTCAAAAAGAAGACTGCCGAAAAGAAAGGGATCGACCCTTCAGATATCGGAGTCTTTTTCATAACGCCATGCGCGGCAAAGGCCACCAGTGTGAAAGCTCCGTATGAGAACAAGAAGTCTTCCGTCGACGGGGCAATCTCTATAAAAAGCATATACCTGAAGCTCCTGGCCAATCTTGAAAAGGCAGATGACACCGTGCAGCTGGCAAAAGCCGGCTTTGAAGGCATACGGTGGGCAAACTCGGGAGGCGAAGGGTTGGCAGTAGACACTGACAACTTTCTGGCCGTCGATGGTATACACAATGTCATTTCGATCCTGGAAGCGGTCGAAAACGACAAGATCGAAGGCATCGATTTCATTGAAGCGCTGGCTTGCACAGGAGGATGCCTGGGAGGGCCGCTTACAGTAGAGAACGTTTACGTGGCCAAGACAAGGCTGAAGAAGCATATCGAAGACGCCAGGGAAGCCCAGAAGGGCATCAGGCAGCCCCTGGAGCCGTACGACGAAAGCATAGTCTGGACCGGTGAGATCGCATACAAACCGGTATTGAAGCTTGACACCGACATAGATAAGGCAATAAAAAAGCTTGAAGCCCTTGAAAAGATATATGACGGACTGCCGGGCCTCGACTGCGGGGCATGCGGCGCACCAAGCTGCAGGGCCCTTGCGGAGGACATTGTCAGGGGCATTGCATATGAAACTGACTGCATATTCAAGCTCCGTGAAAAAGTAAGGGATCTGGCGGCACAAATGAAGGAACTTGAGGAAAAGGCGCCGCCCACCATGGGCTGACGCTCAGCCGGATACTCAGGAGGGACAGCATGAGAGTGGCAGAACTGGCTGCAAGGCTGGATGCAAAAATAATTACCGGAGATAACGGAACCGACAGGGAAATAAAGGGTGTATACTGCTGTGATCTTCTAAGCTGGGTAATGTCGCATGCAGACAAGGGTTCGGCATGGATCACGGTGCACACCCACATGAATATCGTTGCAGTAGCGGTGTTGACAGAATTAGCATGTATAATAATACCTGAAGGTATAGAAGCGGAGGAAGCGACAGTCAGTAAAGCGGCTGAGGAGGGCATCCCGATACTGAGCACCGGACTTACCGCATATGAAGTATGCTGCGTCGCACACGACTGCGGTATCTGAGGCGAACATTCCCCGATACGAGGCTGTATTATGGGAAATGCCGGAACTCGCGCCGAAGCAGACCAAAACCTGACCTGGAGCAGATCCGGAGCCAGTTCTGAAAGAAGGTTGTGATTTGCCTGAACCAGGGTCCTGCACGATGCATGCTTCTGTCGTGATATCGGGTTTCCGCCGCCGGTGCGAAGTAATCCCGCACTTATGATGCGTTACCGTGTCTCTGCCCCAGAATCAGGCCTCTGCCGGGAGAAAACAGATGAAATATGCTGTGGATTTGCATATCCATTCGGCGCTTTCGCCATGTGCCGACAATGATATGACGCCTAACAACATCGTAAATATGGCAGTCCTGAAAGGTCTTGATGCCATTGCTGTCACAGACCACAATTCGGCAGCGAATCTTCAGACGATCGGCATATGCGCGCAAAAATGCGGTCTCGTATTTATCCCCGGAATGGAGGTGGAGACCTCCGAAGAGATCCATATCGTATGTCTCATGCCTGACATGGAAAGAATGTCACGTTTCCATGATGCGGTCCGGCAGGCGATGCCCCGGCTGGATAACCGGCCGGACATATTCGGCAGGCAGCTCATAATGGACGAAAACGACAACATAGTCGGCGAAGAGCAGATGATGCTTCTTACGGCTTCCCGGTTGACTGTCGATGACGTGATCGGCCTGGCCAGGAAACTGGACGGCGCTGCCATCCCTGCACACGTCGACAGGTCTTCATACAGTATCATTTCGAATATTGGCTTTGTGCCTGAGGAATTTGGCATCAGGTACCTTGAGATCTCCAGGGATTGCGACGAATCCATGTTCAGATCGATGCACCCGGAACTTGACAGGTATCAGTTTGTCAGATCTTCAGATGCGCATTATCTTGGCGATATCCTTGAAAGGGAAAACATGCTGGAACTCGACGAACTCAGCCCTGAAGCGATAATACGCAGGCTTGCCTGCAGATGAAGGCGAACCGGCGGCTTTTGCACATATTAAAGTTTACCCCGTTTTCTGTACCATTTTTTCGTTTATGGGCATATTTTTCAAGTTTAAGACACTTCTTTACCGTATTATGATTTACATAATACCATATACTTTATGTAGACATGTGAAGTGGTAATGAATGCTTTAAGTGCCCATAAACGAAAAAACGGTACAAAAAATAACAAAAAAGTTGCCCCAACGCCCATAAACGAAAAAACGGTACAGGAAACATATTTAACGTATGACTGCATATTCTGGGTCAATCCCGATTTACCAATCAGTCTCCGAGCCTTACCAATCAGCGTTCCCAATCAGCCTTACCAATTATTTGATGCAAAGTGAAAAATAAAGCAAACCTGCTCATATGGCACTGCGGACGTAAAAACTGTATAATGTATACAAAACGTCCGTAAAAATTATTGAATTAGCAGTTGAATTGCGGCCGCATATTTGCTATAATGACAGGGTATGTTAAAAGCTTAACAACTTGGTTCGTGACGTTGACAATCATGATTTTTTGCTTGTGATTTATACCTAAAGTGTGAATTACTGTGAAATATATATGAAATATATCAGAACGAAATCCGAGCAAAATGTAGAAATTGGACATACACTGAATCAGCACTAAAACTCAAACAAATAACAAAAGGACTGGAGGGCATGCGAAATGAGCAGTAACAACTGCTGCTGTGGATGCGTCGACGAGAAGGAGCGCAAGCTGCAGGAAATTATCGACAAGTATAAGGATACCAAAGGGGCGCTGATACCTGTACTTCATGAAGCTCAGGAACTGTACGGATATCTGCCCATGAGCGTTCAGAAGAAGATATCTGAAGGCCTGGGTGTTCCGCTGTCAGAGATTTATGGAGTCGTAACGTTCTATGCCCAGTTTTATCTCAAGCCAAAGGGAAGGTTCCGTATCAATGTATGCCTCGGCACTGCATGCTATGTCAAGGGGTCAAATCTGATACTGGAAAAATTGCAGGAGAAGCTTGGGATACATGTGGGAGACTGCACGGAAGACGGAAAGTTCTCGCTGGAAGCCTGCCGCTGTGTCGGAGCATGCGGTCTTGCACCTGTAATAATGATAAATGACGACGTTTACGGAAGACTGACACCTGATGACGTTGAAGGCGTCCTGGAAAAATACAAAGACCTTTAAATGCTTTATACAGGAGGTATCCCGGATTTGAAAGAGATTGCGCTGCACATCCTTGATATAATGCAGAATTCAGTGGCAGCCGGCGCAGGCAGGATCGGGGTATCGATAACGGCAGATGACGAAACCGGGATGATCACTGCAGTGATAGACGATAACGGATGCGGGATGGACGAGAAAATGCTTCAACAGGTGACCGATCCGTTCACGACAACGAGGACGACGAGAAGGGTAGGACTAGGGATACCGTTGCTGAAAAGTTCCTGTATAATGTCCGGAGGAAGTTTCGGCATAAAATCGCAGAAGGGCTGCGGAACAAGGGTCACCGCAGCATTCGGGAAGGATCACATCGACCGGCCGGTGCTCGGCGATCTGGCCGGCGTTATCGCGGACATGTCTGCATCCTTCCCGGAAATCGATATCCGGCTGGAACTGGTACATGGAGAAAAGCGATTCTCATACAGTTCAGCGGATGCAGGGCGCATACTTGGGGAAGTGCCTCTGTCCGAGCCTGCGGTGGTCAAATGGCTGAAGGAATATATAGATGAAGGCGTGAAAGATATTTTCGGAGGTGTATTGAATGAAATCATTGGCTGAACTCGAAGAGATAAGAAAGAAAACTCTTGATGAGATAAAGATGAGAAAGAACAAGGAAGGCATACGTGTAGTGGTAGGCATGGCGACCTGCGGGATTGCGGCCGGAGCAAGGCCTGTAATGAACAGGTTCGTCGAAGAGATCGCCAAGAGGAAGCTTTCGGATGTTTCGGTGACCATGACAGGCTGCATCGGAGTTTGCAAGCTCGAACCCATCGTGGAGGTAATCAACGCAGACGGCACAAAGGTCACATATGTGAAGATGACCCCTGAAAAAGCGTCAAGAGTCGTCGCCGAGCACATAGTAAACGGAAGGGTTTGCCAGGATCTCACTATCGGAGCTGCCGAGCAGGCAGGGAAATAAAACACTTGTTGAAGAATTGCGGGAGGGAGCAAAATGGATTTTTACAGAGCCCATGTGCTGATTTGCGGAGGTACCGGCTGTACCTCGTCAAATTCACAGAAGGTCAAACAGGAGCTTGAAGCTCAGATAAATAAAAACAACCTGGACAAGGAAGTCAAGGTCGTCACCACCGGCTGCTTCGGGCTTTGCGCCCAGGGTCCGATCATGGTCGTGTATCCTGAAGGCGTCATGTACACGATGGTAAAGGTCGAGGATGTCGAAGAGATCGTCAATGAGCATCTTATTAAGGGCAGACCGGTAAAGAGGCTCATGGCCGGCGACAAGGAAGCTGACGACACGACGAAGTCGCTTGAGAATGTGGACTTTTTCAAGCGCCAGGTCAGGATAGCGCTCAGGAACTGCGGTATCATCAACCCTGAGAATATCGACGAATATATAGCATATGACGGATATAAAGCGCTGGCAAAGGCGTTGACGGAAATGACCCCGGATCAGGTCATTGAAGAAGTCAAGAAATCGGGCCTCAGGGGAAGAGGCGGCGCAGGTTTCCCGACGGGCCTGAAATGGGAATTGACGAGAAAATCCAAAAGCGACAAGAAATACGTGGTCTGTAATGCTGATGAAGGCGACCCTGGCGCGTTCATGGACAGAAGCATACTGGAGGGCGATCCCCACAGCGTAATCGAGGCAATGACCATAGCGGGTTATGCCATCGGAGCCGACCAGGGATACATCTATGTCAGGGCTGAGTACCCCATCGCTGTAAAGAGGCTCCGGATAGCCATAAAACAGGCCCAGGAATACGGACTGCTCGGCAGGAACATATTCGGGACCGATTTCAGTTTTGACCTGGAGCTTAGGCTCGGAGCAGGCGCGTTCGTGTGCGGCGAGGAAACGGCGCTGATCACATCCATCGAAGGCCACAGGGGCGAACCGAAGCCGAAGCCGCCGTTCCCGGCTGTCAGCGGTCTCTGGGGCAAACCCACGCTCATCAACAATGTTGAGACCTATGCAAACATTCCCGTGATCCTGAACAGGGGCGCGGACTGGTTCTCAAAGATAGGCTCCGAGAAGAGCAAGGGCACGAAGGTGTTCGCAGTCGGCGGAAAAATCAACAACACGGGTCTTGTTGAAATACCGATCGGCACTACACTGAGAGAGGTAATATACGATATCGGCGGCGGTATACCCAACGGAAAGAAATTCAAGGCTGCCCAGACCGGCGGGCCTTCAGGCGGATGTATACCGGCAAGCCATATCGATACTCCCATAGATTACGAGACACTGAGGGAACTCGGTTCAATGATGGGTTCAGGCGGACTCATCATCATGGACGAGGACACCTGTATGGTGGATATCGCAAAGTTCTTCCTCGAGTTCACAGTTGACGAATCCTGCGGAAAATGCCCGCCGTGCCGTATCGGTACGAAGAGGATGCTTGAGATCCTTGAGAAGATCACAAGCGGCAAGGGCGAAATGGAGGACATCGACAAGCTGGAGATGCTGGCTAAGAACATCATATCCTCCGCGCTGTGCGGGCTTGGACAGTCGGCTCCGCAGCCCGTGCTCAGCACGCTGAGGTATTTCAGGGACGAGTACGTCGCACACGTCAGGGACAAGAAATGTCCTGCGGGCGTCTGCAAGTCCATGCTGAGCTACGTGATACATGCAGACCGGTGCAGAAGCTGCGGCATCTGCGCAAGGAACTGCCCTGTAGGCGCTATCAGCGGCGAGAAGAAGCAGCCGTACGTGATAGACCAGGAGAAATGTATCAAGTGTGGCGCTTGTATGGAAAAATGCCCGTTCAAGGCAATATTCAAGAATGCATGATGTAGAAAGGAGAGTGCTGAAGAGATGGAAATGGTCAATATTACGATAGATACCAGGAAAATCCAGGTCCCCAAAAATTACACCGTTTTGGAGGCTGCAAAGTATGCCAACATCGAAATACCGACGCTTTGCTTCCTGAAGGACATAAATGAGATCGGCGCCTGCAGGATGTGCGTGGTCGAGATCAAGGGGGCCAGGAGCCTTCAGGCGGCATGCGTGTATCCCGTATCGGAAGGGCTTGAAATATATACACAGACCCCGAGGGTCAGGGAAGCAAGAAAGGTAACGCTGGAACTCATCCTTTCGAATCATGAGAAAAAGTGCCTTACCTGTGTCAGGAGCAGGAACTGTGAACTGCAGAAGCTTGCCGAAGACCTCAACATAAAGGACATCAGGTTCGAAGGCGAGATGATACATCATCCGATAGACGACCTTTCACCCTCAATAGTAAGGGATCCCAACAAATGCGTCCTCTGCAGGCGCTGCGTGAATATGTGCAAGAATGTACAGCAGGTAGGAGTCATCGATACCAATGAAAGAGGTTTCAGGACGATAGTCGGTTCGGCGTTCGAGAAATCTCTTGCAGAGGTGCCCTGCATCAATTGCGGACAGTGCATCAATGTCTGCCCGGTGGGCGCCCTGAGAGAACGCGACGATACGGACCTCGTATGGAAAGCGCTCCATAACAAGGACATCCATGTCGTTGTACAGACGGCTCCGGCGGTTAGAGCCGCCCTGGGAGAAGAGTTCGGGATGCCGATAGGCACAAGGTGCACCAGCAACATGATAGCAGCTTTGAGGCGCCTTGGCTTCAGGAAAGTATTCGACACCGACACGGCTGCGGACCTTACCATAATGGAAGAGGTCACGGAACTTGTCAACAGGATTAAGAACGGTGGAAAGCTGCCGCTGATCACTTCATGCAGCCCTGGCTGGATCAAGTTCTGCGAACACAATTATCCGGAATTCCTGGACAACCTTTCGACCTGCAAGTCGCCGCACCAGATGTTCGGCGCAGTGCTGAAGTCGTATTATGCCGAGAAGACGGGCATAGATCCGTCGAAGATATTCGTCGTGTCTGTCATGCCCTGCACGGCCAAGAAGTTCGAATCCAAGAGGCCCGAAATGGCTGCCACGGGGTACCCGGACGTCGACGTGGTCATCACTACGAGAGAACTGGCGAGGATGATAAAAGAAGCAGGTATAGACTTCACCGAACTGCCGGAAAGGCACTTCGACGACCCGATGGGAGAAGCCACAGGCGCCGGCGTCATATTCGGAGCGACAGGCGGCGTTATGGAAGCTGCACTGAGATATGCCGTAGAACTGCTTAACGGCAAGCCTCTCGAAAAAGTGGAGTTCGAAGCCGTAAGAGGCGTCGAAGGCATAAAGGAAGCCACCATCGAGGCCGGCGGCATGAAGATAAAGGCTGCGGTCGCAAGCGGCACCGGAAATGCGAAGAAACTGCTCGACAGGATAAAGAACGGCGAGGCAGAGTACCACTTCGTGGAGATAATGGCGTGCCCCGGCGGCTGCGTCAACGGCGGCGGCCAGCCCATACAGCCTTCGTCGGTCAGAAGCTGGATCGACCTCAGGAAGGAAAGGGCAAAAGCCCTGTACGAAGAAGACGAGGACATGCCGCTCAGGAAGTCCCAGGACAACCCGTTTGTGAAGAAGCTGTATGAGGAATTCCTTGAATATCCGGGAAGCCACAAGGCTCATGAACTTCTCCATACGCACTATGCGCCGAGGGAGAATTATCCTGAAGGCAAATAACTGCAGCTGACCGGCTCCGAAGGAAAGAGACTGCAAGGTAAACACGCTGCAAGTCATTCGGATCATTATAATAACTTAAAACTTGTTAACAAAGTTAAGAGGGTACGGTAAATCCGTAACCCTTTTTTTATGTTTTACCACGTAATAAAGGTTTTTGCTTCAAGACTACGTTTCAAAAAGTTTACAAGATAAACGAAAATGATAAAAATTTCACAAAATAACGAAACATGCACAAAGTTACAGCATAAAAGTTATTGACAATTGGTGAATTTGTGATATTATTTATCTTGTCAGGCACAAAAACAGTTTATTAAATAAACTAAATAAGCAAACCCATCGACGAGAAAAATTTACTTACTGATATAAATATAAAGAACGCTTACATAAAAGATCACTTAATGATGAATGAAAAATCCAGAATTTCGTTATAACAACTGCATGGCTGTTATAACTTTATTCCGCAGACATACCAGGGCCCAGTATGTTTGTGATAATAAACTCTGACTGCAAAAATATCTCAAAAATGGAGGTATCAGAATGAAAAGCAAGTATCTCAGATCCATTTGCCTGACACTCCTGGTCGCAGCAATGCTGGCAGCATTATTTACAGGCTGTGGCGGTCAGAAACAGACGCCGGACACAAGCAAACCCGGTACCGAAACACCGCAGCAAACACCCGGCAACAAACCTTCGGAAAGCATCGAACTTACTGTCGCATCAGTAAATAATGGGCCTATGGTCACGATGAGTGAACTCTCAAGCGAGTTTACAAAACAAACCGGCATCAAGGTCAATTATGTGATGCTTACTGAAAACGACATCCGTTCAAAGATCCAGCAGGACGTAGCCGTGGGCGGAGGTCAGTTCGACCTGGTCACACTCGGGACAAACGATATCGGCACTTACCTCGACAACGGGTGGACAACACCGCTTCAGCCGATGTTCGACGCTATGTCTGAAGATGAAAAAAAGTGGTATGACTTCGAAGATCTCATCAAAGCAAACATACCCGCATACTCTTCGGCTACAAAAGGATTGGCCGCTATACCGCTGTACGGCGAAAGCACGATGATCATGTACCGTAAGGACCTGTTTGAAAAAGCGGTGCTTACGATGCCTGAGGAACCTACATGGGAGCAGATATACGAATTTGCAAAGGCGCTCCATGATCCGGCAAACAACGTGGTCGGCATGGCACTCCGCGGAAAGCCCGGGTACGGCGAGAACATGTACGTCTTCGGCACCATCCTTTATGCTTACGGCGCACAGTGGTTCGACATGAACTGGCAGCCTCAGCTGCAGACCAAGGAAATGAGGGCTGCATGGGAATTCTACAAGAAGCTGGAGAATGAGTGTGGCGCAAAAGACGTGACATCCAACGGATACACCGAAACACTGAACCTCATGGCAAGCGGGAACGGAGCAATCTACTACGACGCAACAGTATCGGCAGCAGTATTCGAATCAGAAAATTCAGCAATCAAGGGGAAAGTAGGATATGCTATATCACCTTCCGGCCCCGGAAAAGGAAACACCCAGACCATAGGCGGATGGGGTCTTGCGATAACGGCATCCTGCAAGAACAAGGATGCGGCATTCAAGTACCTCACATGGGTCACCAGCAAGGATTATGTTAAGTTGGTTGCCGACAGGGACGGCTGGATCAATGTACCTTCCGGCGCACGTACTTCAACTTATACCAACCCCAACTACAAGGCAGTCGCGAACTTTGCCGACATCACGCTGAAATCGCTCTCAGGCGCTTCGTTTGACAAGCCGGCGGTAAACCCCGTACCGTATACCGGCAACTCGCTGCCCAATATACCTGAGTATGCAAGCATAGGTGAACAGGTCGGGCAGATCCTCGCAGATTACATCTCCGGCGGGAAATCCCTGGACGACGCTCTTGCCGAGAGCCAGAGGATAGCAGAACAGGCTATGAAAGATGGCGGATATATAAAATAATAACAAAATCCGCAAGCCGCAGCAATACTGATTAATATTGTTTCACTCCATAGTGCCGCCGCCAAGCGGCACTATGGAGATAATATATCGAACAAAGGGGCGGGTGGTACCCTGAATGTTGAGTAACAGAACTATTGATAAACCCAGGAAAAATTTGACGAACTATCTGATATTGCCGTCGGTGATCTTTGTTGCGGCTATCACGCAGATACCTTTCCTGCTGACGCTGATACTCTCGTTTGTCAGATGGAATGTAAAAAGGCCGGACCTTCCGATCGAGTTTGCAGGTTTGGATAATTATGTGTTCATATTTACCGACAGCAAATTCTACAGGGTGTTATTTAACAGCCTTTTACAGGCAGGCATCGCCCTGGCGCTGTGTACGATACTGGGATTCCTTCTGGCGCTGGTGTTCAACAGGGCGTTCAGGGGGATCTTTATAGCTCGCTCGCTGATCATTATCCCGTATTTCATAATGGAATCGGTAACGGGTATTATATGGAAAACGCTGATCCTGAGCCCGTCATTCGGAATCAACCAGGTAATGGCAAGTTTTCTGGGGATGGAACCCGTAGCGTTCTTCAGCAGCAAGCTGTCGCTTGTGACGGTCATGATACTGATAGTATGGCAGTGGACTCCGTTTCTTTTCATGATCCTGCTGGCGGGATTGCAGAACCTTTCCGATGATGTGCTTGAAAGCGCAAGGATAGACGGAGCGCACGGCCTGAAGATGATCCTTTACATCAAGGTCCCGATGATAAAACATTATTTCGAAGTCGGGATGATGTTCGGACTTATTAACATACTCAAGGTGTTCGGACTGGTCTTTGTTACGACACAGGGCGGTCCCGGCGTTTCGTCCGCCAATCTGCCGTATTATGTTTACAGGACTGCATTTTACGACTGGCAGATGGGCAGATCGGCTGCCATTGCAGTAGTGACGGTGGCTATCACGCTGATCGTACTGCAGAGTTTTTTCAATCTTATCAGGCGAAAGAACTTCATCGCGAGAAAGCAAAGGAGGGCGGCGTGATATGAAAAGATCGGTGAGCAGGCGGCTTAAAGCCAATACTGCGACTATTCTGACATGGGTGCTTGCGCTGCTCTATGCCTTCCCCATATTATACATGCTGATCACCGGGTTCAAGCCTGAGGAAATGGTTGCGCCTCCGAGGCTGATGTTCACTCCGACCCTGGATAATTATGATGCGGTGATATCGGAAGACCTTATGCTGCATTCGTTCAGCTCGGTGTTCATCACGATAGCCACGGTCGTACTTACCACGCTGCTGGCCGTACCTGCCGCGTATTCGCTTGTATACGGCAATCTGAAAAAAGCTGAAGGCATTTATTACTGGTTCATAACGACCACGCTGCTGCCTGCGGTGGCAGTGGTCATACCGATATACCTCGCTTACAACTTCATAGGCCTGCTTGATTCGAAGATCGGCCTTATATTGCTCTATACAGGCGCGGGCGTGCCCCTTATGATCTGGATGGTGAAGACCTTTTTTACGGACGTGCCCTATGAAATCATCGAAGCGGCGGATATTGATGGATGCACGCGGTTTACGTCCTTTTTCAGGATAATACTTCCGCTGATCAAAGGCGGGGTTTTCTCGACTGCATTGCTTGTTTTCATAACCACATGGAATGAATTCTTTTTCGCGGTAAACATGACATACTCGAAATCAGCGACGCTGCCTGTTTACCTTAACCGATTCCTCACCCAGCAGGGGTATTTCTGGGCAAAGATGAGCGCCGCGTCCACGCTGGTTGTAGTAGCACCGGTGATACTTGGATTCTTCACCCAGAAAACGCTTGTAAAGGGCCTTACTTTAGGGGCTGTCAAAGGATAGGGACAATTCCCTGGCTGGCACACGGTAGGGTTAATGGCAACGGTACCATGCTTACGAAAGGAGATCTTTGCGATGAAAGGTACTATGAAAGTTGCGATGATGAATAAACCCGGCAAATTTGATTTTGAAGAAAAGCCGATACCCGAAGTGAAACCGGGTTATGTGCTTGTAAAAATCGATTATGTAGGTATCTGCGGATCGGACATGCATTTGTTCAGATATGGATATATCGGGGAGAACTATGTTAAGGAGCCGATGGTGCTTGGACACGAGCCTGCGGGGATCGTCGCCGAGGTGGGGGAAGGCGTGACTGAACTGAAAGTCGGCGACAGGGTCGCGGTCGAACCGGGTATCCCCGACTGGACGTGTGAGTACTGCAAAAGCGGGAAATACAACCTGTGCCCGAACGTCTATTTTTATGCGTCGCTGCCGGTCGTGGAAGGATGCTTTGCCGAATATATAGCGCACCCGGCGAACCTCTGCTATAAGCTTCCGGACAATGTCAGCACGCTGGAAGGCGCTCTGATGGAACCGCTGGCCGTCGGAATGCATGCGGCGATCCAGTCCGGCATCAGGGTCGGAGCGAATGCCGTGATACTTGGAGCGGGCTGTATCGGGCTTGTGACGATGCTGGCGGTAAAGAGCATGGGCATCAGGGAGATCATTGTCGTGGATGTTATGAAGAACCGGCTTGAACGTGCGCTGCAGCTTGGAGCGTCGCAGGTCGTCGACGCCTCGCAGTGCGATCCTGTACAGAAAGTGCGGGAACTGACAGGCGGCGGAGCCGAGTTCGTTTTTGAAACCGCGGGTAATGAAACGACAATGTTCCAGACAGCAAAAATGGTCAAAAGGGGCGGTACTATAACACTGGTGGGATACACGAAAGACGGCACTGCCAAAATGAATGTGAACTGGATAATCGACAATGAGGTCACCATAAAAACGGTGTTCAGGTACAGGAACATCTATCCGATCATAATCGAAGCGGTTTCCAGGGGGATGATACCGCTGAAGGAAATAGCTTCGGATATATATGATTTCAAGGACATACAGACAGCCATGGAACACTCGATCGACAATAAAGATAAGGTCACGAAATGTGTGGTCAGGATCAACCCTGACGCTTGAACTGATTTATACTTACCGGCAGTAAAACCGATCATTTGCTTCTGACAGTGCAAAGGAGGACGATATGAGGAGTCTTGTAGCAGGTGCCGATTTCGGCACCGACTCTGTTCGCGTTGTCGTCATGGATGCCCTGACAGGTGAAAGGGCGGCCAGGGCCGTCGCATATTACCCCAGATGGCAAAAGCAGATTTATTGCGATGCCGCTGCCAATCGATTCAGGCAGCATCCGCTTGACTATATTGAAAGCTTTACTGCATGCATGCGGGAAGCCATGGAGCAGACAGGCGCGAGGAAAGGCGATCTGCGCGCCATAGCCGTGGATGCCACGGGCTCGACGCCGTGCCCTGTGGACCGCGAATGCACGCCGCTGGCCCTGCTTGACGGGTTCCGGGATGATCCGGATGCTATGTTCCATCTGTGGAAGGACCATACGGCGGTTGAAGAGGCAAAGGAGATAAACCGCGTTCTTTCGGGTGCGAAAATGGACTATACCATGTATCAGGGCATTTATTCATCCGAATGGTATTGGGCCAAGATACTCCGAACCGTCAGGACGAATGAGAGGGTAAGGCAGGCCGCCTGGACCTGGCTTGAGCACAGCGACTGGATACCGGCGCTCCTGACGGGGAACACCGATCCCGATCGCCTGTACAGGGGCTCCACGGGCGCCGGACACAAAGCGCTGTGGAACAGCCATTTCGGCGGGCTGCCGGACCGGGACTGCCTTGGGAGCCTGGATCCATATCTGGCCCTGATATACGACAGGTACAACACAGTTCCGAAACCGGCAGGCACACGACTGGGAGTTATCACGCGCGAATGGGCCCGAGAACTGGACGTGCCCGAAGATACGGTAATAGGCGGAGGCTCGTTCGATGCGCATGCAGGAGCCGTAGGCGCAGGCGTCAGGCCTGGTACCATGGTCAAAGTGGTGGGGACTTCCACCGTGGATATGCTCGTGGAAGAAAAGGAGAAGCTGGAAGGCAAGGATCTCAGGGCATATTGCGGGCTTGCCGAAGATTCCATCGTTCCCGGATATATAGGCATCGAAGCGAGCCAGGCTGCATTCGGCGATGTATACGCATGGTTTTCATCGCTGCTGATGTGGCCGTTGAGCGAACTGCTGCCCGGATCAGGGATGATCTCCGCCGACGCCGCGGAGAAGCTGACCGAAGATGCGAGGCGCAGGATCATCGGTGAGCTTGAAAAGAGAGCCGAACAGATCGATGATGTGGACCTGACTGCTTTGGACTGGTTCAACGGCCGCAGGTACCCGTTCCTGAACGAGAACGCCAAGGCAGCCATATCGGGGCTGAGTCTCGGCAGCACTGCGCCCGAGATATACAGGGCGCTGGTCGAGGCCACGGTTTTCGGATCGAAGAGGGTGTTTGAGGGCTTCGTCGAAAACGGTATAAACATCAAACGTATCATTATGGTCGGAGGCATAGCCAAAAAATCGCCGTTCATCATGCAAATGATGGCGGACGTGCTGGAAAGGCCCGTTATGGTGAGTCATGAAGAGCAGGTCCCGGCACTGGGAGCGGCTATCTATGCCGCTGTAGCCGCGGGATTCTATCCGGATGTGCCTGCTGCCCAGGATGCTCTGTGCGAGCCGTACAGGGAAAATTTCCTGCCGGACGCCGGAAGGTCGAAAAAATACAGTGAGAAATACAGGAGGTATTTGTCGCTTGGCAGCTTCATTAATAAATTTCCATCTATTTAATTAAACTCTGTGTTTACAGAAATGATCTCTGTGTCTTACAGGATTGACCTCCGTTCAGTACACGGAAGACAGCCATCCTGTAAGCAGAAGATTATCGGAAGATTTGACCTAAAAAGTTTATCAACAAAACTTTTAGTGACAAATAAAGAATGTCACTGATCCATGATATTTTCAGTCGGCAGGCATGGCAAATATGGTTATATACCCATATATAGCATTGCTGGTCACGAAGGGAAAAGAAAAAAATTGCTTGACAAATACTTAATAATAAAATATTATAAAGATAGAAAAAGTTTATGCAATAAACAAAAGGATGGTATATAATTATAGTAATTAGCCAGCAGAAAAGAGGATATATACCATGAAGGTTGGAAATGCACATGATATGCGAAGGATGAACCGGTGTTCCGTTATAGAGATACTGCTGCGGAACGACAGCATATCAAGGGCGGATATAGTGAGGCAGACCGGCCTTAATAAGGCTACGATCACCAATATTATAAATGATTTCGAGCAGATCGGGATCGTGGAGGACGCAGGGACCGTTATCGCCAGCAACGGGAGAAAGACCGCGGGGATCCGCCTTTCCATGCACAATTATGTCACGCTGGTCATCCGTATCAACAGGTATGATCTGAGTTTTGCATACTGCAGTGTCCATGGAGAGATTTCCGACCTGATAAAGGTAGATATCACAAACGACGACAGTATCGAAAGCATACTGTACAAGCTCAGGAAGTATACCGCGCTGTTGCTGGACAAGCACCGGAAGGGAAGAAAAGTGCTTGGCATATCGATAGGTATACTTGGCTGGCTGTTCTGCAGCGACGGACGAATGATAGCCATGACTGACGCGTTCCCTGAACTGAGCAAGGTCGACTTCAGGGAGGAAATGCAGAAAATGTTCCCCGGATACGTGGTTATGCTGGATCACGACGCAAATCTCAGTGCTCTCGCGGAGTGGAACGAGTATGTCCGCAACAGCGACACCAGCACGGGTACGATGCTCAACATCATCGGCGGCATTGGGTTCGGCGCCGGTATCATAATCGACGGACGGCTTTTCCACGGTGCCAACGGAATTGCCGGTGAAATCGGACATATGGGCATCAACTTCAACTCCGCCAATTACAGTCCCAACAGCACAAGCTCATACAGAGGGACATTTGAGGAATATGCGTCGCCCCGGGCTCTCCAGAGCCTCGTGCAGGACAGGCTCATTTTTTTTTTTCAAGCAGAAGACGGCATACGAGATGGAACTGTGACTGGAGTTCAGACGTGTGCTCTTCCGATCTGGCGACGAACTTGCGGCATGGGCGGTCAACCGCACGGCCAGGCTGCTGGCATATGGGCTGACCGGTCTGATCTTCATACTCAACCCTGACGTGATAGTCCTGGGTGACAAAATAATGCGCAGCGAAAAATTCCTGCAGAAGCTCAGGAGCAACCTGATGGACATGCTGCCGGCGATCCTGTATGAAAAACTGGACCTGCGGCTGTCCGGATTCGATGAGAATTCGATATTGCTTGGCGCATCCATAGCGATGACGAAGTATTATCTGGAAACTCACAAAATAATAGATTTGCTGTATTGAAAAAACATACCTTTCGATAAAATTAACTCTGTCGGAAAAGTCTTGCCGAAAAATCCAGACAGTGTTCACGCAACTCGTGTATTTTGATTTAATCAAATACATGACCGGTCCATTATTGCCAAAAACAGGAAAGGAAGTGTGTCTATGAGCATTCTTGATTATTTCATGCTTCACGGCAAAAAAGCGGTGGTCACCGGGGGAGCGAGGGGCATAGGAAGAGCGTGTGCCGTCGCCCTTGCCGAAGTGGGAGCGGATGTGGCAGTGCTCGACATCCTTGACGCGGATGGCACCGTCAGGCAGATCAAGGAACTGGGGCGGGAGGCTTTCAGTATAAAGACGGATCTGACCAAAGAGAAAGAAGTAGACGATGCTTTTGCGCAGATCAAGAAAAAATTCGGGAGGATCGATGTCGTTTTTAACAACGCAGGCATCGCTTATTGCGTAAAATGTGAAGACATGACGTTCGAGGAATGGCGCAGGGTGCTTGCGATAGATCTGGACGCCGTGTTCCTCGTGGCAAGGGCTGCAGGCAGATACATGATCGAGGACGGGAACGGCGGGTCGATCATCAATACCGCATCGATGTCCGGTATTATCGTCAATTACCCCCAGGAGCAGGTAGCATATAATGCAGCCAAGGCAGGAGTTATACAGCTGACCAGGTCGCTGGCGTGTGAGTGGGCGAAGCACAACATAAGGGTAAATTCCATAAGCCCGGGTTATATATGTACAGACATGACACCGCCCACGTCAAATAAGGCATGGATGGACACATGGTTTGCCATGTCTCCGGTAAAGCGGCTTGGGACAGTCAATGAGATAGCCGGTGCGGTGGTGTACCTGGCAAGCAGCGCTTCGACATTCACGACAGGGTGCAACATAGTTATCGACGGCGGATATACCTGTTACTGAGCGGCATTGCCGAACCATATGTCCGGCGGAACCGAATCGGCTGTCAGACGGTGCCGGTATATACATTGGCGTACCAGGAGAGTTCATTCGGTATGCTTCACTGTTGACCGAACGGAACCATACGTATGGTTGGATCAGGCATATGAAGGTTCAGCGAAATGACAGAAGGAAAATGTCAGATACGATAAATATCGGATCCGGACGAAAAACAGAAGCGTAACAGGCAGTGAAATCCAACACGGCAGGTATTGGACCCAAGGCCGGGCAGATACCGGATTTCAGGCAGAGGAAATATCGGAAGACAATGCAACTATCGGACTTCGTACGAAGCAGGTACTTAGCATCAGACGCAGCAAATATCGAAAGAGAGGATGGTATGTATGGATGCTCAAAGGGTCAGAGAACTGGAAAAGAAAGCGCATGAACTGCGCGTGACCGGGCTGAAAATGGTCAGGTGCGCCCGTTCAGGCCACATAGGCGGAGCTTTTTCGCTGTCGGAAATTATGGCGGTACTGTACTTCGAAAAAATGAATATTCGGCCGGAAGAACCGAAATGGGAAGACAGGGACCGATTTGTACTGTCAAAGGGCCATGCCACTGTGGCACTTTATCCGACCCTGGCTCTCAGAGGCTTTTTCCCGGTGGAGGATCTGAAAACCTTCAGGAGGATCGACAGTTACCTGTCCGGACATGCTGAAATGACCCAGGTACCCGGTGTCGATATGTCGACCGGTTCGCTGGGACAGGGCCTGTCTGCGGCAGTCGGTATGGCGACTGCTGCAAAACAGCTTGGAAAGAGCTATTACACCTATGCGGTCATAGGCGACGGGGAACTGGAGGAAGGCCAGATATGGGAAGCCTGCATGTACGCCGGTGCAAATAAGCTCGACAATCTCATAGTGATAGTCGATTCGAACAAGGTACAGCTTGACGGAACTGTCGAAGAGGTCCTCGACACCGGTGATCTCGAAGCCAAATTCAGAAGTTTCGGCTTCAATGTGTTTTCTATAAACGGACATGATGTAAAACAGATATCTGATGCGATAGATGAGGCCAAAGCAGCAAAAGGGAGGCCGACGGCCATAATAGCCAATACTGTGAAGGGCAAGGGCGTTTCTTTCATGGAAAACACATGTAAATGGCACGGGAAGACACCATGTGATGAGGAATTTGTTCTGGCATTCGACGAACTTGAAAAGATATCGAAGGAACTGGAGGGATAAGTATGGCAGAAAAAATCGCTACAAGGCACGCATACGGTGAAGCGCTCACAGAGGCGGGGAGCGACCCGAGGATAGTGGCGCTTGATGCCGATGTATCTACATGTACGATGTCGTGCATGTTTGGTGAAAAATATCCTGAGCGTTTTTATAACGTAGGTATAGCTGAATCCAACATGGTCGGGATAGCAGCGGGCATGGCGGCTACCGGACTGATCCCTTTCGTGCATTCGTTCGCGATGTTTACCGCAGGAAGGGCATATGACCAGATAAGGAACAGTGTGGCTTATCCCGGACTCAACGTAAAAGTCGTCGGAACCCATGCCGGACTTACCGTAGGTGAGGACGGAGCGACACACCAGTGCCTTGAGGACATCGGCCTCATGCGTGTTATACCGGGCATGGTCGTGATATGCCCGTGTGACGGCAATGAAACGAGAGAGGCAGTCCGTGCGATCGCTAAATATGAGGGACCCTGTTATCTCAGGCTGGGCAGGCTGGCTGTCGAATCAGTGACGGACAGGCCAGGATACAGGTTTGAGATCGGCAAGGCAGTCACGCTGAAAGAAGGCAGCGACGCAACAGTCATAGCCACCGGGCTGATGGTCCAGGTCGCCCTGAAGGCAGCGGAAGAACTTGAAAAGGAAAACATAAACGTGCGCGTCCTGGATATGCATACGATAAAGCCCCTGGACAGGGAAGCGGTCCTGAAAGCCGCCCGTGAGACCGGGGCAATCGTCACGGCGGAAGAACACAATGTACTGTGCGGCCTGGGAAGCGCAGTATGCGAGGCAATAACCGAAGAGTATCCGGTACCCGTACTTAAAGTGGGCACGATGGACACATTCGGCAAATCGGGCAATCCGTTGGCCCTGATGGAGAAATATGGCCTGACGAAGGAAAATATCATTGAGAAGGTCAAAAAAGGCATTGCATTAAAAAATGATTAGAGCAGGTCAAAAATGTGCAAATATATAATGAAGCAATATATCATAAAATGCATCATGTTATATGCGAAGAAATGATCAAAGCAATATCCGAAACAAAATACGCAGCTGGATCGAAGCACTTCATCAGGAATATTCAGGTATATACGCGGCAGTGTATGAAGCATATTCAAAGCAATATACAGGGCAGTACTCAAGGCAGTATATAAGGCAGAATACCAGGAAGCAGAAGAAGCAGCAGAAATGTAACGTCCCTGGCAAAACCAGGAGCGGCCGTGGATTTACGGCTTCTCCTGGTTTTGCATGCCTGTCTGGCGGTTTTGCTCTCGCCTAGCAGTGAGTTGATACATTCCAGGCCTGAACATATTATATACCGGGCATATAACTGAAATCCCCCGGAAATGCCATTATAATCCCCCGGGAATGCCTGTATGACGTTTTACTATATTTTAACAATTAATTATTTGAAACTGTAACAAAACCGCATTATAATATAGAAGGTATACGTAATATGTTGATTACCTGCGTATAGTATAAGTTTCTGTCAGACAAAGAAAATTGCTGTACCTGCACTCTGTTTTACATGATCATTGACTGCGAAGGATGAATGCGGATTTTGCCTGCTGACTGGTCATACAGGCCTCGCATCTGACTTCCGGGTGTTGATAACGATTTAACGGGGAGAACCGCTGATGAAGAGTTACAGGGCAATTTTCATATGGATCGGGATATTTGCAGTGATCGGTATCGTGCTGCTCATGGTCGCCTGTGAAACCGGAGTGCTCACAGGCCAGAACGGGCGGGAGCAAATCGAGGAGGAGCAGCAGGATGTCCAGGACGGGGACGTCAGCGAAGATATCGACGAAAGCCGGGAAAAGCAGCAGACCGGTACAGACCGGCAGCCTGCCACTTCGGATGAGCCTGAAAGGCTGACCGTAGGCAAGTCCTATTCTGAAAAACTCGTGGAAGACGGCGCCAGGAACATTCTTTTCATCGGCCAGGACAAAGTGAACAACTTGTATGACACGATGGGCATAGTCAGTGTCGACAGCAAGAATAAAAAAGTAAAGATAATAATGATCCCCAGGGATACATATATAGAATACAATGATAAAATACTGGCCGAACTTGAAAAAGCCAACAAGCTCAAGGTGCCCGGATACCTGAAGATAAACAATACACATCATGTAGGCGGCGTTATAAATTACAGCGGCAAGTTTGATTCAGGACCGATCAGCTTTCTTGCTGATGTGATCTGGGAGAAATTCAGCGTAGAGATCCATGATTATGTGAAAATCAATATCAAGGGGTTCAGAGAACTGATCGACCATCTTGGCGGCGTCGATATAAATGTGCCTTACAGGATGGATTACAAAGATCCGGTCCAGGACCTGGTCATAGATATTCAGCCAGGTTATCAGCACCTGGACGGCAACGATGCCGAAGGCTTTGTACGCTTCAGGCAGGGTTATAGGGAAGACGGAACGTATTTTGAAATAGGCGACTTCGCCAGGAAAAAGAACCAGCTATATTTTATAAAAGAACTGATAAAGCAAAAAGGGACGCTGAAAAATATCGACAAGATACCCGGGATAATAAAGATACTTGGCAAGAACATCCAACACAGCATTGGGCTTGGTGACGTCCTTACATCATATATAGGGATGGCGACTGATGTAATAACGAATGATTATGAAATAGTGACTGAAACTCTGTACAGCGATAAGATGATCAGGGTCTACGGATCGTCATATATCGTGCTCGAGTGAAACTCCATACTATCAGATCTGAAACCTCATATCCAGTGCCAGGACAGTGCCGGTGCAAAACTCCATGTATGGCGCCGGTGCAAAACCGGCATTTCTTTTGCCCTTTGGCTCGAACAGGCAGATACTGTCATATCTGAAACGTTTATCTCGATCTGAAAAACGAATACCTGCAAACCCGGGCATATCCGGATATAAACATATGCGCAGTTATCCGATGCATCCGGGTTTTGCCTGAAATGACTCAAAATTGCGTGATATTTCCCGAATTGCCCTGGTTCACTTCCATGTATTATGCCATTTAAGCCGTGGCATACAAAATTCTTGTTAAATCCGTATAATGACATGGTTGGAAGCGATATGGTAATATAACTGAGAGACATGTGTTAAAGACTGTACGCGGCAGTGCATCTTTTGCAGGAGGTATTTACATGATTGAGATCCGCAATTTGTCAAAGAGTTACAACAAAGGTCAGGTCAAAGCTGTGGACGGGCTGGATCTGAAAGTCAACAGGGGTGAAATTTTTGGCTTTCTCGGTCCTAACGGCGCCGGTAAGACCACGACTATCAAAATGATAGTGGGGCTATTGAACCCGGACACAGGAACTATCACCATCGACGGAACGGATATAGCAAAGGAGCCCATCGAGGCCAAAAGGAAGATAGGGTATGTGCCTGACGAACCGACCCTTTATGAGCGTCTGACCGGTTTTGAATACCTTAATTTCATGGCTGATGTATACCAGGTGCCCGGATCGGTCCGCAAAGAAAGGATCGAATACTACCTTGAGATGTTCAATCTCAGGGACGCGGCTTCAGACCTGATCAAGAGCTATTCACACGGGATGAGGCAGAAAACGGCCCTGGCCGGAGCGCTGCTGCATGACCCGAAACTGTGGATACTGGATGAGCCGATGGTCGGCCTCGACCCCAAATCGGCGCACCTGCTGAAGAACCAGATGCGTGAGCATTGCGACAAAGGCAATACGGTATTCTTCTCGACCCACGTCCTGGAAGTTGCGGAGAAGCTGTGCGACAGGGTGGCGATCATCAACAAGGGGAAACTGATAGCGATAGGGACAGTTGACGAACTCAGGCACGGCGACCAGAAGGATTCGCTCGAAAAAATATTCCTGGAGTTGACAGAGCAATGAAAGATGATTCAATGAAGTGCAGACCGATGAAGCCGTTCATATCACTGATCAAAATGCAGCTGAATGTCAATTACAGCATTTCGGCACTGAAATACAGGTTCGCCAGGGAAAAGAAGAAACGCTGGGAACCGGTACTTATAGGTGTGGCGATCATCCTGTCGCTGCTGCCGCTGCTGGCCATGTACACCTTCTTCATGTTATCGGTATTTACAGGCGGCCTGATGATGGGCCAGCCGGAGATGGTGCTGGCAATGGCCCTGGTAATCGCCCAGTTGGTCATATTCATTTTCGGCATCCTCTATATAATGGGCACGTTCTATTTTTCGAAGGACATCATGAGCCTGGTGCCGCTCCCGCTCAAGCCGTACGAGATAATAGGCGGGAAATTTGCCGTGGTCCTGGTCAATGAGTATCTGACATCGCTGCCTTTGCTTCTGCCGCCGGTCATAATATTCGGCATCGGGACATCCCAGGGGATCCTGTACTGGCTCAAAAGTCTTGTCATCATGGCCGTCGCGCCGGTTATACCGCTTACGATAGCATCTTTGCTGGTTGTCCTGCTCATGAGAGCGGTCAATATCGGCAGGTACAAGGATCTGCTCATTATCGTGGGCGGCACTGCGCTGGTGTTTGCAAGCTTTTTTGTGAGCGTGCTGATGCAAAAAATGCCTGAAGATCCGCAAGCCATAGAGCAGTTTTTTGCAGAACAGACAAGTCTTGTAGATCTGATAGGGAGCAGGTTCCCGCCGGCGATATGGGCGACGAGAGCCCTTGCTGATAACGGGTTTTCCGGGATTGGGTATTTTGTGCTGTTCCTTGCTGCCTGTGCCGGTCTGTTCATTTTCATGCTGTGGGTGGCAAACCAGGTATTTTACAGGGCGCTGCTCGCCGGCCAGGAAATAAGGCGGAAGAGAAAGACGCTCACAGGCGAACAGATCGACAGGCGTGTGGGCAGGGGCAGCAGTCCTGTGCTGGCTCTGCTGAAGCGTGAGTGGAGATTGATGATACGCACACCCCTGTACGTGCTCAATGGACTTACGGGCAGTATAGCCGGTCCGCTTATTATAGTGTTGATGTTCGCCGTGCGGGGAAGCGACCCTGAACTTGCCAGGCTGGCAGAAAGCCTGAAAGATCCGGAAGTTATACCCTATGCCGCGCTTGGCGGGCTTGGGATAATGCTGTTTACTGCAGGCATGAACCTGGTCGCGTCAACTGCCTTGTCAAGAGAAGGCAAAACCATATGGGTCGCCAAAATGATACCTGTGACCGCAAGGCAGCAAGTTGACGCCAAGTTCCTGTGCAGTTATATCGTATCTGCCGCAGGTGTGCTGGCAACAAGCCTCATCATGGCATTGCTGCTGAGAATACCCATATTGTGGGTAGTATTGGCGACCATAGTCGGGCTTGTCGGCTCCGTGCCGCTGGTAGCGCTGAACCTGCTGATCGATGTATTCCACCCGAAACTCGTGTGGAACAGCGAACAGGAAGCCATGAAGCAGAATATGAACGGAGGACTTGGAATGCTCGTTTCATTTCTCGTGATCCTCATAATGGGCGCTGCAGCCGCCGGAGCATTGCTCCCGGGACTTCCCGCGATAGCCGCTTTCGCGGCAGTCGCCGTCGTATCTGCGATCCTTTCAGCATTGTCGATTCCGGCCCTCCATGCCGTAGCGGAAAAGAAATACGGCGAGATCGAAGCCTGAGACATTGGGATGGTTCTCGTGTCCCAGGTCTGCTTCCCGGCTTTGTGTGGGGACAGTTCTCACCTTTTGGGTAATTTAGTCCTGGGCCGTTGACAGATCGGTGGAAATTTCTGTATTATCAACTGGGAGGGATAAAAATGGCCAAACAAACCTGGAAACCTTCAACTTTACTGAACCCTGTGCCGGTGGTGATGGTAACATGCGCCGACGCGTCGGGGAAACCGAACATAATCACGGTTGCATGGGCAGGCACGGTAAACTCCGAGCCGCCGATGGTATCCATATCCGTAAGGAAAGAAAGGTATTCCCATACTCTCATAAAAGAAAAGGGACAGTTTGCGATCAACCTGGCAACGGAAAAGCTGGCTTTTGCCACCGACATATGCGGCGTAAAGTCCGGCCGCGACGTTGACAAGTTCCAACTGACCGGCCTGACTCCTGTAAAAGCCTCGGCCATCGACGTGCCGATAATAAAGGAAAGCCCCGTGGCATTGGAATGCGTGGTGAAAAACGTGCTGGAGCTTGGCAGCCACGACATGTTCATCGCTGAGGTGATCGCTGTCCAGGCAGACGAATCGCTGCTCAACGAAAATGGAAAGCTGGTCCTTGAAAAAGCCGGTCTCATATGCTATTCCCACGGCAAATACTGGACCCTGGGCAGGGAACTCGGTTTCTTCGGATTTTCCGTAGCAAAAAAGAAAAATGTAATAAGGTGAAAGATAAGGCAATTAAGGTTAAAGGGTAAACAGGATCGAAGAAGTTTCCGGAGCAGTCCTTCTTTACAGGGGGACTGTTCTTTGTTTGGGATTTGGGGACAGTTCTCACCTTTTTAACATTTAGGGGACACTTCTCACTTTTTTATCATTTTGTGAATTAACTTGCATGTCTCTGGAAGAAAACAGGAAAAGCTGATAAAACAGCTAAAAAGGTGAGAACTGTCCCCAAAAAAAATCGGAGTGCTGTCAGGCACTCCGGTCGCGTTTTTGCTGATCAAACCAATGTTTATTTTGCCGCGAGGACCTTTTTGAGCTTCGCGAACCTGGGCAGGCCGTTCTCCAGCGGAGGACGGGATTCGCCCTGGATCAGGGGCAGCGCGTAATCTATGAACTGCTTGTTCAGCCCGTTGCCGGCCTCGTTGATCCACTCGCGCGGGATCTTCTTTTCGGTATTTGCAACGTCTGTCAGGTTGACAAGCTTGGTTGCGCACTTGTATTCAGGACCTGCAGCTCTTTCGAAGGCCACCATGTAGTCGGTCTTGCCTTCGACGGCATACCTTACCGCCATCTGGCCGGCCATGTATGCCTCATTCACGTCTGTCAGCGATCCGCAGTGAGCGGCGCACCTCTGCAGGAGGCTGAATTCAATGCCGCGCACTTTAGCGCCGGTCTTTTCCTTCACGATGTTTGCAAGTGTATTTGCAAGTCCGCCCAACTGTGCGTGTCCGAATGCATCCTTCGACTTTGCAAGGTCGGAGCCGTATTCGGAGATGTATCTGCCGTCCTTGTCCCTGATTCCTTCGGAAACGGCTATAATAACGTTGTTCTGCCTCCTGTACACATCCATCGTCTCTTCGATGAACTTTTCCATGTCAAACGGCAGTTCAGGCAGGTAAATAAGATCAGGCCCAAATCCGGCGTTTGCTGCGAGAGCGGCCGAAGCTGTCAGCCAGCCGGCGTTCCTTCCCATTATCTCGAGCACTGTGATCTGGCCCTTGTCGTAAACACGAGCGTCATGATAGACTTCCATAATCGAAGTTGCGATGTACTTGGCGGCACTGCCGTAGCCGGGGCAGTGGTCCGTTCCCCAGAGGTCGTTGTCTATGGTCTTGGGAACTCCCATCACACGGCATTCATATCCGACGGACTGCATGTACTTGCTTATCTTGTTGCAGGTGTCCATGGAGTCGTTGCCGCCGTTATAGAAGAAATACCTGATATTGTACTTTTTGAACACCTCAAGCAGCCTCTTGTAATCGGTATCGTCATCTTCGGCATTTTTCAGCTTGTAACGAACCGACCCCAGCGCCGAGGAAGGAGTAGTCTTCAAAAGTTCCAGTTCATACGGATCTTCCTGGCCTATATCATAAAACTTCTCTTCGAGCACACCTTTAATGCCATGTGCCGCACCGTAAACCGCGGTTATGCAGTCCTGTTTGAGCGCTTCCTGGAAAACGCCGCAGGCACTGGCGTTGATAACTGAAGTTGGACCGCCCGACTGTCCGAATATAGCTGCACCTCTTAGTTCGCTCATAATTACACCTCCTGATAAAATCAAGATAAAATATAGCATAATATGTACCAAAATGCAATTAAAGATAGATATATTTTTAACATAATACATGCAGTCTTAACATAGCGTGCGACAACTTGACATAATCGACTGCAGGCCGGTTTCCTGCAGAACAGACCTCATGAAATCAGTTGGGCTTCATTCGTGGCTTTCAGCCAATAGTTCGATTGACATGCCGGCACGCGAAAACTAAAATGGTAATTGGAGCCAGATACTGCTTCCCGTCATGGTTCAGGCCATGATTCGGGCACTTGCCGCAGATCTGTTATCATAATCAAAATCAGGGAAGAAGGTTGCGTATGGAATACAGAATGCTGGGGAAAAGTGGTATGAAGGTATCCGAGATCATACTTGGATGCTGGGCAATGGGCGGCGGCTATTTCGGCGATGCAGCCGACCGGGACTCGATCGAAGCGGTCAGGGCATCGTTTGAACTGGGTGTCAACACGTTCGATACGGCCGAAGTATATGGACGCGGACATTCCGAAAGGGTCCTGGGGAAAGCACTTGAGGGGATAGACAGAGACAAGTATGTCATAAGTTCCAAGGTCTTCAAGCACAATATGAGGCATGACCTGCTGATCAGGGCCTGTGAGCAAAGCCTCAGGAACCTGAAGACCGATTACCTTGATATTTATTTTCTGCACTATCCCGTAGACAATGTGCCCATCGGCGAGTCGATGGAGGCAATGCTTGAGCTTAAGGAAAGAGGGCTGATCAGGGCCATAGGGCTTTCCAACTTCAGCCTGGAACAGCAGAAGGAAGCGATGAAATACGGACCCGTGGATGTGATCCAGCCGTGCTACAGCCTGCTGTGGCGTTATCACGACAAGGACCTGCTGCCGTTCTGCATTGAAAACGGCGTAGGCATAGTACCTTACAGCCCGCTGGCGCAAGGCCTCCTTACCGGTAAATATAAAAAGACGGACGTCTTTACAGACGGCCGCAGCCGAGCGGCACTGTTCCAGCCGGAAAATTACCAGCGCTGCCTTGAAGTGACCGAAGCGGTAAGGGAAGTTTCGGCAAGGCATGGCAAGACGCCTGCCCAGGGCGCTATCAACTGGCTCCTCATGACGCCGGGTATCACCGCTCCAATCGTCGGCGCCAGGAATGCGGTGCAGGCAAGGGAGAATATCGGAGCCACCGGTTGGAGATTCACCGATGAGGAATATGCGGAAATCGACGAAGCCAGCCGGAAATTCACAGACTCGCTGCCGAGATATGCCCTGTTTTTCTCCACTGAGACAGTAAAAGAGTAATATTTGTTTAATATAGGAACAACGGCAGAGTATCGGTAATTTACACGGGAACAGCAGTATTCAATTGCCAGGTGCGGCGCTTAGACTCATTTCCATTGACAGATACATATTCATTGGAAGAAGTCCTTCCGGAGTCCTGTAAATGCGGATGACGGAAGGATTTTTACTGTCATCGGAAACATCAAGGGTATCTTGGGAATATTTTTTTGCAAAAACATCTTGACAAATGATGGTTATTTCTGTAACATATAATGCATACTAATCATATATGTATTATAACAATATCAGTTTTCAACTCAGCAAACATCGAAGCAACGATATAAATGTGAGGTCGTCGATATGTTGATTTCAGGCCATGTAAAAACCGAAGCGGATGCGATAGCTGTGAACGGCAGTATGAACAGCTATATGGGCTTTCGTATGAGCTGTTGTACGAGCAGCCATATGAGCGGCTGCATGTGTGGCGGCATGCGCCCTCATATGTGCGGAACCTGTTGCCGCATTTGCAGTTCGGCTTTTCGAAGGCTCTGAACAGGCATAAATGGTCTTGACGGGCGTTTGGATGCCGAATTGCAGGATCCGGACGCTTTTTTCATAACCTAAAACATACTAAACATATATGTAATATAAAAGGCAGATTCCATGTCCGCTTCGGGCAGATATCCATACTTCGCTTGATACTCCCGGGACGGAAGCATTCTGCCGGACGACAGAAAGTATTGCTTCAAACGAAATCTCTGTGAACAACAGCATTGTAAAGGAGAATGGACCATGGCAAAGAAGATCAGGCAAATCGCGATTTACGGGAAAGGCGGCATCGGGAAATCGACCACTACGAGCAACCTATCTGCCGCACTGTCTGTTGCGGGCTTCAGGGTCATGCAGTTCGGATGCGACCCGAAGGCCGACAGTACGAGCACGCTGCGGAACGGTTCATACATACCGACCGTTCTCGACACGCTCAGGGAGAAAGGCAGGGTAAATGCCTATGACGTCATTTATGAAGGTTTCAACGGCATCTACTGCGTGGAAGCGGGCGGTCCAGCGCCTGGCGTAGGCTGTGCCGGGCGCGGGATCATCACGGCAGTCGAACTGTTCAGGCAACAGAGGATCTTCGAAGAACTGGATCTTGACTATGTGATATACGACGTTCTCGGAGACGTGGTATGCGGCGGGTTTGCCGTGCCGATACGCGAGGGCATCGCCCAGCATGTATTTACAGTCTCAAGCGGCGACTTTATGAGCATTTATGCAAGCAACAACCTCTTCAAGGGGATCAAAAAGTACTCGAACAGCGGCGGCGCGCTGCTCGGCGGGATAATCGCCAATTCTATCAATCACGGCTATTCCCGCGAGATAATAGATGATTTCGCCGCGAGGACGAAAACGCAGATCATGCAATATGTCCCCCGCTCTATTACCGTCACCCAGTCGGAACTGCAGGGGAAGACCACCATCGAAGCCGCTCCTGACAGCCAGCAGGCGCAGATCTACCGACAGCTTGCAGAGCGGATCATCAGCCATGAAGAAAGCAGGGTGCCGTCGCCCCTGGAACTTGACGAACTCCGGCGCTGGGCGGCAGGATGGAGCGACAAGCTGCTGGAACTGGAAAGCGGCGTTGTTACAGGTGGCATACAGGCAGGCATATGAGCGTGCGGAAACAGATCATACACAGCCGGAAACAGTGTACCGGCAGGGCAATGAAATCACTCCGGTCTATGCGTGTAATGCATACAGGTTTATGTAATGGGAGTGGCGCTTATGAAAATAGCATTTGCTTCAAACGATGGGATATATGTCAGCCAACATTTCGGGCACGCGCGCAGGTTCGTGATCGTGGAGATAGACGATGTTACCTATGCCAGGAGGTTTCTTGAGACCCGCGAAAACGACAGCCCATGCAGGCACGGCGAACACGACGAGGAGAAATTCAACAGGAGCATCGGACTGGTTGCCGACTGCAAAGCGCTGATCTGTGTCAAGGCGGGGAGCTATGCGCAGGTAAGGCTTGGCAGGATGGGAGTGCAGGTCATCGAGAAGCACGGTTTTATCGGGGAGTTGCTCGACGATTACATCAGGTACCTGAGGAGGCCGCCATTTGGCGGATATAAACGAAGAGAGGTCGTCGACGACCACCCGTGCTTCAGTGAAAAGGCGCACAACAGGAGCGGGAGGCTGCACCTGCCTGTCAGCCCGGCGTGCAACATCCGGTGCCGCTTCTGCAGGAGGGCCAGGAACGCCGACGAGGTCCGTCCCGGCGTGGCAGCAGGACTGCTCAGGCCGGAAGAAGCCGCAGATACGGTAAGGCGTGCGCTGCAGCTCTGCCCGCAGATAAAGGTGGTCGGCATTGCCGGACCGGGAGATACGCTGGCGACGGACCATGCGCTTAAAACGTTCAGGCTCGTCCACGCTGCCTGGCCGGACCTGATCAAGTGCCTGTCGACCAACGGCCTGGACCTGCCGGGCAAGGCGCGGGAACTGTGGGACGCAGGCGTGAGGACGGTGACGGTCACGGTGAATGCTGTCGACCCCGGCATACTCGGAAAAATCGTGTCATGGGTAAAAGACGGCCGCGATCTTATCTCCGCCCAATTGCAGGGGATACGTGAATGCGCTGATATCGGCATGGCAGTCAAGGTAAATACGGTGCTTATCCCAGGCATCAACGATACGCATGTTGCCGACATCGCAAAGGCAGTCAGCGAGGCTGGAGCAGTACGCCAGAACATCATCCCGCTGATACCGCAGAGCGAGTTTTCCGACATGCAGCCGCCGACCTGCGGAGAGATAGAGAAAGCACGGCAGGAGGCAGGAAAGTACATAGAGCAGTTCCGCCACTGCAAGCATTGCCGGGCGGACGCCTGCGGGATACCGGGCGTGTCGGATCTGTCGAAGGAGTTGTACCAGGGGCGTGAACTTGAGACGTTCAGCCATGGATGAGGTTTTCACAAAGTTCATTGATGAAACTGCACGGGTTCATCGATGCGGCATGATGGATTTGTACATACGCAGGACTTGTAGTCCATGGGTACGTCTTGCAGTGAATAGGCAGAGATCCGATCGCCGATGGATTATTTTCCGGTTCAGTCCGAAGGATTTCTTGCTCATTCGTTCTTCAGTCAACATATGTTTTTTCCTGCAAAAACCACTGAGAAGGAGGCCAGTGCAATGACAAAAATAGCGAACAGTCTGACCGAGCTTATCGGCAACACACCGCTGCTGAAACCGAACAATTTCCTCGGGGCAAAAGGTATCGACGGGGAAATCCTGTTCAAGCTCGAATACTTCAACCCGCTCGGCAGTGTGAAGGACCGCATCGCCTATGCAATGATCAGGGATGCGGAAGAAAGCGGGCGGCTGACCAAAGGGATGACGATCATCGAGCCGACCAGCGGCAATACGGGTATCGGTATTGCGTTCGTCTCGGCAGCGCTGGGGTATAAAGTGATCCTTACGATGCCCGAAACGATGAGTATCGAGCGCCGGAACCTCGTCAAGGCCCTTGGGGCGGATGTCGTCCTTACTCCAGGCGCCGAAGGGATGAAAGGCGCTGTCCGCCGTGCGGAGGAGCTCAACGCCCAGATATCGGGCAGCATAATTCTGCAGCAATTCGAGAATCCCGCCAACCCGGCGGTCCATTACAGTACGACCGCAGAGGAGATATGGCGGGATACCGACGGAAAGATCGACATATTCGTTGCCGGCGTCGGCACGGGCGGTACGGTGACAGGCGTCGGCAAAAACCTGAAGGAGAAGAATCCCGAAATAAAGGTCATAGCTGTCGAACCTTTTGAATCGCCCGTCCTGTCCGGAGGCCAGCCGGGGCCGCACAGGATACAGGGCATCGGGGCCGGATTCATACCGCTTGTATACGATCCGGATGTTGTCGATGAAGTGATAACCGTCCGCGGCGATGAAGCGATAGAAACCTCGCGCGAGCTTGGACGCTCAGAAGGCCTGCTCGTAGGGATCTCGAGCGGAGCTGCGGCATTCGCGGCGGCTGCCGTCGGAAAGCGTGCCGAAAACAGGGGAAAGACGATAGTCGCTGTGCTGCCTGACACAGGCGAGCGTTATCTTTCCACGATACTGTACCAGTATTAGTCCAAAAGGGGGAGTGAAAATGCCGGACTTTACCGAAAGCCCGCGTACAGCCTGTGCTCTTGCGGGTGCTTTATCGACCATAAGCTGTCTGCCCGGGGTCATACCGATCATCCATACCACTCTCGGGTGCGGCGGCAACCTGGCCAATGCTGTGGCGTTCGGGTCGGGATATCTTGGAGGAGGTTATTGCAGCGGCGCCCAGGCTCCAAGTTCCGGGGTGACAGAGACGGAAATCGTCTTTGGCGGCGCTGAAAGGCTGCACGAGCAGATACGCAATACTCTTGAACTCATCGACGGGAAGCTGTATATAGTTGCGACAGGCTGCATGACCGAGATGATCGGCGATGATGCGGACGGCGTGGCAAACGAATTCCTTGACCAAGGAGAGCCGGTGATCGCGGTGAGCACCCCGAGCTTCAAGGGGGACAGCTACCATGGATATGAAATCGTGCTTGATGCGATTTTCAACAGGTATCTGCCAAAAGCCGATCATAAAAAACCAAGGCTTGTTAACATTTTCGGGTTAGTACCGGGATACGACCCGTTCTTCCGGGGCGACCTGGAAGAGATAGAACGCCTTCTCACCGCGCTTGGCCTCGAAGTGAACACTTTTTTCACGCCGTCGCAGACATTCGAAAATATAACGTCCGCACCGTCGGCCGCGCTGAACATCGTTTTCTCGAGGGTTTGGGGCAAAGCGCTAGCCATGAAATTCGAACAGCGGCACGGGACTCCGTACATCATCTGCGATCTGCCCATCGGACCCGAGGCGACGGACGGATTCCTGCGCCGGATAGCGGAATGGTTCGGGCTTGACGCCGGGCATGTCATAGAAAGAGAAAACAGGATATTCTACGGTTATTTCGAGCGGGCGGCTGACGCGTTCTGCGACCAGGATCTAAAGTTCTACGCCATTACCGTTACCAACTCTAGTTATGCGATTCCGCTGGCCAGGTTCGTGTCGAGGGAGCTTGGCTGGGTCTTGGCCGACAGCTTTGTGACGGATAAGCTGACAGACGAGCAGAAGGCCGCTCTTTCAGGCGATTATCCGCTGCAGTTCCGCACCGGCGTCCAGGAGATCGCCAGGGCCATCAACAAAAACCATCCGAACAGCAGGGGCCGGCGATACTTTGACGACATAACGCCGCTCTATATCATAGGAAGCTCGGATGGGCCGAGTTCGCGAAGATGTATGCCGCGGTTATAATCATCTGTCTGACGTTTACGGCCGTAAATTTTGTGCTGACGCTGATCAAAAAGCGTGTGCTCCGCTGGAAGGAGGAGTATGTATGAGCGGACAGGTGGAAATCAGGAACCTTTCAAAGGTATTTGCGCGACCCGGATCGGATGATACGCTCCAGGCGCTGGACAATATCAGCCTAGACATACGCCCGGGAGAATTCGTAGCGCTTCTTGGCGCCAGCGGATGCGGGAAAAGCACGCTGCTGCGCATCATTGCCGGCCTTGAGATCCCGACGAAGGGGGAGGTGCTTTTCAACGGCGGCAGGATATGCGGCACGAGCCCCAAGCGCGGGCTCGTATTCCAGGAGCATTCGCTGTTCGCCTGGCTTACGGTACGGCAGAACATAGAGTTTGCGCTGAAAACTTCAAGGCAGTACCAGGACAGGAAATGCGAGATCGACAGATGGCTGGAACTTGCCGGACTGGCGGAATTTGCGGGGAACTATCCGCACCAGCTGTCAGGCGGGATGCGGCAGCGGGCCGCGCTTGTACGGGCGCTGGCAGTCTCGCCGGATGTGCTCCTGCTCGACGAACCGCTTGGCGCGCTCGACAGTTTCACCCGGATGAGCCTGCAGGACGAACTGGTCCGACTCTGGCAGGAACGCGGCAATACTATGGTCATGGTGACCCATGATATAGATGAAGCGATCTATCTTAGCCAGCGGATAGTGATAATGTCGCCGCGGCCGGGACGCATCAGCAGGATCATAGAAGTTCCGCGGAGCTACCCGCGCGACCGGGCTTCGGGCGATTTTACGGTGCTGCGCAACGAAATACTCAGGTTCATGAACTTTGCACATGAACAGCAGTATGATTATGTTATATAAAAATATACCGGTTCACGCCGGGTTGCTGTGAAGGCGAAAAGGCGACGGTTATTTCAGTATTGGCTGACAACTATATCATAAATGCCAAAGCCGTTCCCAACGGCTGTCCGGCTGATATGCCGGGCGCCGCTCTTTCAGGCCGTGGCCTGGAAAATAAACCAGCCGCCTTCGACGGAAAACCGGAACACGCCTCCGCGCTTTTCCACGATGCGGGCCATGCTTTTTGTGCCGAAACCGTGTCCCTGTTCATTTGAGACCGGGATGCCGTCGCTGAAAACGGGTTCTGAATGATATCTGTTGCGGATGTCGATACAGAGCTTGCTGTTTTTGGAGTAAATGCGAAGCCTGATTTGACGCTCATTGCCGTCGGCAATGTCTTTGCAGGCGTGTATGGCGTTTTCAAGGGCATTCGAAAGCAGCGAGCAAAGCTCTGTGTCACTGAACGGCAATGAGTCGGGCAGTTTCGTATCCACCGCCATGCTGATTCCAAGTTGCTTTGCTTTGGCTGCAAAAGAAGACAAAATCAGATTGACGGTTTCATTTTCGCAGTAACGCACAGGGGTAATTGCGTCGATATCAGACCGGGCAGCCTGCAGGTACTCCCTGATCTCGTCCAGGCGTCCGTCTGACGCAAGGTTTTGCAGGAATGTGAAATGGTGCCGCATATCATGCCGGTAGGCCGCGGCGTTCTGCTGAAGCCGGCGCAGGGAGGCAAATTCCGTCTGTGCCTGCCGGAACTGTGCGTCCAGCATGTCCCGTTCCCTCTGGAGATCGGCCTGTTTCTGCGTTTCAGTGTAATAAAGGATGACAAAAACGAAGTAAAAAATGGATATCGTCGATGGCATGAACTGCACTGCCCATTCGGCGCCCTGATAAAGCATGTCGGTATAGATGGTCGTAATGTAGTCGAAAAGGTAGTAAATCAGCGGCACGCCGCCTAACAGCAGGCATGATTTGCGGGATTTCTCCATCAGCTGCCTGACGGAGCCGGCCACGTTTTTTTTCAAAAAGTAAAAGGCCAGGAATACGCAAATGATATAAACTGTATGATCCGCAAGCCTGCTCCCAAGCAATGCCCCGGCAAGTAAACCAAACCAGCGCGGAGCCTGGCAGCACAGATACCCGCTGAGCACGCTGACGGCGGATATGAGCCATGGGCGTTTATAATACAGCGAAAAGGCTATAATCACCGGCAGATGTATTATGAGCGGATATATCTTTGATGTTGTGTCCAGGCCAAAAAGCAGCCATGAGACTGTTTGTATGAGAAGCAAAACTACGCTCAAAACAGCAATGGAAAGCCTGTTTTTCCGCGCAGGCCCGACCCCCGCGAAAAGGGCCGAAACGGCCAGGCCGAACAGCAATGAGAACCCGAAACGTACGAGCCCGAGAACGGTCGTCAGCATCAAAACACCTCTTCCTCCGCCATCTGGTAGTCCAGGTACTGCTGCTTTATCTCACGCGCCTTGCCCTGTGCAATAGGGACAGACGACCGGTTCTGCATTATGATCCGATGATTGTCGATGGTATCTATATACTGCATATTTACGAGATAAGAGCGGTGTGGTTTGAGAAAACACCTATACTTCAGGAGCCTGTCGCAGGCAGAGGAAAAAGCCTCCTTACATTCAGCCACGCTGCCGGAGCGCAGGTGGTACAGCACATTCCGGCCGATGACCTCGACAAAGGCCAGGTTGGTTATCAGTATTCTCCGGATCCCCTCGCTGCTTTTCAGCACGATAGCATCTTCATTTTCCCTGTCTTTTACATGTTCCAGCATTTCATCAAATGCGGAAAACAGTTTCTCTTTCGTTACGGGCTTGAGTATATAGTCGATCGCCTTTACCGAATAGCTTTCCAGGGCAAATTCGGAAGATGATGTGAAAAACAGGATCATCGAATTTTTGTCATGTGCGCGGATCTCTTTCGCGACGTCGATACCTGTAAATCCAGGCATGATTATATCAAGGCAATAGACGTCGAACTTCTTTCCTTTTTCAATTGCGGAAATCAGTTCAAAGCCATTTGTAAAAACGGCATATTCGCAGTTCAGGTTCCTTGATGTCCTGTACTGGTTAATATACTGCATGATCTGTGACAATTGACTGATTTCGTCGTCGCAGACTGCGATCTGCAGCATGTATGTTCCTCCGTTCGATTGGCGCCATGTTAATAGTTTACCATAATGCTCTATTGCGAAACACTGTTTTTCACTTCCGGTCAAAATACATGTTTCATGTCGAAAAAATCATGTTCCATGCAAAAGACCAGCTAATTAAAGTCAAGAGTTTATAATAAAAATTTTGAGAAATTTTT
>ENA-UPSA01000222-UPSA01000222.1-bioreactor-metagenome-genome-assembly--contig:-NODE-222-length-92089-cov-100.941935_pt1 | contig 92089 bp, 96 predicted proteins | sample MGYA00238183_ERZ773288 | MGnify/ENA primary metagenome ERZ773288 (study PRJEB29028, sample SAMN07631243) | bioreactor metagenome | isolation source: Switchgrass digestor | place: USA: Dartmouth... | reverse complement strand
GCAGAGGTCTGCAAAACCTTTATTCCCCGGTTCAAATCCGGGTGGCGCCTCCAGAGAAAAATCCCTGAAAGCTTTGTCATATGGCTTTCAGGGATTTTTGCATGATTGGGATTTTTCCGGTCTGTTGGCTAAACGATACCATCCTGAGGCATGGTGCAGGAAGTTTAGCCGGGTTCCCCGCCGGGCGTCCGGCGATTGCCGATTCGGCAACTTTCCATGCTGCATATAATATATAAATATGATTCTTACGGCTATGATTCATACGGCACGATGAAGGGACTGTCTTAAGTTTTGCCTTGAGGCGGCCCCTTTTATCATGAAAGAAATGGAAAATAATGCTATTTTAGCTTATTACGCCCATGTTTTTGATGTCATATGGCAGTGTGAGATTTTCAAAAAGGGATATTACAAAAGTCATGTCATTGTCATTACATAATGCAGGTGAAAATAAACGCCCGATTGAATATGCTAAAAACAAAAAAGGAGGGATCCGAATGAATAAAAAGTTACTTAGTGTGCTGCTGTGTGCTGCATTGGTCGTATGTCTGCTGTTAACCGGTTGCGGTCAGTCGCAGGAGACCGGGAATAATGCTGCTCAAACGCCGACTCAAGCATCAACTCCGAGTGCGGAAGCAAGTGGATCTTCACAGGAAGAAAAAAAAGTAGGCCCCCTTGGTGAGAGGCCCGCAGATGGATGGACATTTGGTTATACCTGTATGGATGGTACAAATCCATTCTTTGTCATTCTTGAGGATACCATAAGAAAAGAAGTGGAAGCAAGAGGGGATAAGCTGATTTCCACAGACCCCGCCAATGATGTTACCCGCCAGATTACACAGATTGAGGACATGATTACCCAGGGCATCGACGCAATATTCCTGAATCCTGCCGAAGCCGAAGGTATTCTGCCTGCCCTCGACATGCTGAAGGAAGCCGGAATACCCATCCTTAACTTTGACACGGAAGTGGCCGATCTGTCCTATTGCTTCTCTTACGTAGGTTCAGACAACTACAATGCCGGTTATGTATGCGGCGAAGACCTTGTTAAAAAGGTGCCGGGCGGCGGCAAAATCATCATACTTGACTCTCCTACAATGAACTCCATTAACGACAGAGAGAGAGGATTCAAAGACGCCATCGCGGGGAAAGGCTTTGAAATTGTTGCAGAACAGGATGCCAAAGGAAATCTTGAAGTGGCAATGGGTATTGCGGAAGACTTGCTGCAGGCACACAGCGATGTCGTGGCAATCTTCGGTGGCAATGATCCTACCGCACTTGGTGCCCTGGCGGCTGCCAATGCTGCTGGACTTAAAAATGTTCTCATTTACGGTGTTGACGGTTCTCCTGACATCAAGGCCGAGCTTGCCCGCGGAGATTCTCTGATTGAAGGCACCGGCGCTCAGTCTCCCATTAACATAGCAAAAATCTCAGTAGAAGTGATGTATAAGTATCTGGCAGGTGAAAAAGTGGAAGCCAGATATCCTGTTGAAACGTTCCTGATTACCTCTGAAAACGTGCAGCAATACGGCATAGATACCTGGCAGTAATTCCTCAAAACATGGGTTGTTGTAAAACGCGCTGCATATTTATCTCATGTGGGCGTTTTGCAACGCCCTGTTTTTTAAAAAAAGACGGAGGAAAGTGGGTGATCGGTTGGCTAACAATGTATTATTGCAAATGAAGAACATCCATAAAACGTTCCCCGGCGTTTATGCCCTGAAAGCGGTTGATTTTGAGCTGAGAGCCGGTGAGGTCCATGCCATTCTTGGTGAAAACGGTGCCGGAAAATCCACGCTGATCAAAATATTGGGTGGCATCTATACCGCCGATCAGGGAGAAATCTATATTGAAGGAAAGAAAGTTGAAATCAAGGAAGTCAAAGACGCGCAAAAACACGGAATAGCCATTATCCACCAGGAACTGGTGCTGGTGCCTTACATGACGGTGGCTGAAAATATTTATCTCGGCCGGGAACCCATGAAGGGCGGTTTTGTGAATGCCACCAAAATGTATGAGGAGGCTCAGCGGTTAATTGACAGCTACGGCGTCAATATCAGTGCAAAATCCATGATCCGGGATTTGACGATTGCGCAGCAGCAGTTGGTCGAGATAATCAAAGCCATATCCTACAATTCAAAAATCCTTGTGATGGACGAACCGACATCCTCCATTTCCGAAAAGGAAGTCAAGTTCCTTTTTGAAACCATGCGCAATCTCACCGCCAAAGGAGTAGGCATTATCTATATTTCACACAGAATGAGCGAGCTTGCTGAAATCTGCGACCGGGTTACCGTCATGCGTGACGGTTCGTATATCGGGACAAAGGTGGTTAAGGAAACCACCAATGACGAACTGATATCCATGATGGTGGGCCGCGAGCTGAAAAACTACTATACCAGGGATTTCAAGAAAGACGGGGAAGTCATCTTAAGGTGCGAAAATATCTCCGACCATAAAATGGTCAAGGGCGTAAGCTTTGAAGTCAAAAAGGGAGAAATAGTCGGTTTTGCAGGACTTGTAGGTGCCGGAAGAAGCGAACTGATGAAATGCATCTTTGGCCTTACAAAGGAATATACCGGAGATATTTATATCAAAGGTAAAAAAGTGGAAATCCGATCGCCTTCCGACGCCATAAAACAGGGGATAGCCCTGGTACCTGAGGATCGTAAACTGGAAGGGCTGTTCCACGTGCAGAGCGTAAGATTTAATTCAACAATTGTGGTTCTCAAGGAATTCATTAAAGGCATTAGGGTCAATCGCAAGAAAGAAGAAGAAATTACGCAAACATACATTGACCGGATGTCCACCAAAACGCCTTCCATGGAACAGGCGGTAGGAAAGCTTTCGGGCGGAAACCAGCAGAAGGTGATGATAGGCAGATGGCTGGCCACTTCCCCCCAAATATTAATCCTTGATGAACCGACCAGGGGTGTGGACGTAGGCGCCAAATCGGAGATATACGCCATCATGAATGATCTTGCCAAATCGGGCATGGCAATTATTATGATATCTTCCGAGATGCCTGAGCTTATCAACATGAGCGACCGGATATATGTCATGTGCGAAGGCAAAATAACGGGATGTCTGAGCCATGAAGAGGTTACACAGGAAAAAATCATGAAACTGGCGGCAAAATTGTCTATTTAAGGAGGAGAGGTATGGAAAGAGCGGCAAGCAGCAAAAAAAGCAACGTTGCCTATTTGATTAACGGGATTAGGCAATGGTTTAAAGATAACCTTGGCATCATTATTGCCCTTTTGGTGCTCTGCGTGGCGCTGTCGGTAAACCCTATTACAGCGAAAACATTCCTGACCGTTAAGAATGTTTTTAATGTGCTGAGGCAGATTTCAACAAACCTATTTCTGGCATGCGGAATGACAATGGTTATCATACTGGGCGGAATCGATCTGTCGGTCGGCTCGGTTATTGCGTTGTCAGGATGTCTTGCCGCGGGTGCGGTTGTACGTTATAATCTGCCGCTGGGTGTTGCGCTGTTGATAGGCGTACTGGTGGGTTTGGTTATTGGCATTTTTAACGGCCTTGTCATTTCCAGGACAACAATTCCTCCTTTTATTGTCACATTGGCTACCATGAACATTGCCAAAGGATTAGCCTATGTTTACACCGGAGGTTCTCCCGTAAGAGTTGTCACAAAAGAATGGCAGTTCCTCGGAGCGGGCTACATTGGTTCTGTGCCGACTCCCGTAATCATCCTGATAGTGGTTCTGATCATAACGGCGATCATCATGAACAAAACCAGAATGGGCCGGTACATATACGCAGTGGGTGGCAACGCGCAGGCAGCCGAATTTTCGGGTATAAAAGTGCCGAAGGTTAAGTTTTTGGTCTATGCTTATTCCGGATTAATGGCGGGGCTTGCGGGAATCGTTCTGGCTTCCAGGATGTATTCCGGTCAGCCTACTGCGGGTGAAGGCGCTGAAATGGATGCCATCGCTGCCGTTGTGGTCGGCGGAACCAGCATGGCAGGCGGTTACGGAAAAATCGGCGGTACGATAATCGGCGGTTTGATCATTGGTATATTGAATAACGGACTGAACCTTTTGAACGTCAACTCTTTCTGGCAATACGTTATAAAAGGTGCCGTCATATTGCTGGCTGTCTTCATTGATTACCTCAGGCAGGAAAACAAGGACAAAGTTAAGGTTAGCCCAAAGTAATGTAATCATAATTGCTACATGCGTGTTATGATATATATAGAATAGAAATGGCCATCGGAAGAGGTATGGACATATGCTTCTTAAAAAGTTTAATAATAAGCTTTTGCTGTTTATCGTGTTCATATCCGTGGCATTCATCGCTTTATTGGGATATATCGAGTTGTTCTATCGCGTTCAGAAGCCAAGCAATACCCCAAGAAAATTTGGTGCAACCTACATGACCATGAATAATCCATACTTCTCGATACTTAACGGTGGCATCAACGAGGTGGTGGAGGCAAACGGAGATTATTTAATCACCAGGGACCCTGCCCAGGATCAGGAAAAACAGAACAGCCAGATATACGAGATGATTGAGGAAGGGGTTGCGGCCATTTTTCTGAACCCCGTTGACTGGAAAAAGGTTAAACCTGCATTAATTGCCTGCAAGGAAGCAAATATTCCTGTATTTAACGTAGACACCATGGTTTACGACAAGGAATATGTTGTATCCATCATCGCTTCGGACAACTATAATGCCGGAGTCCAGTGTGCACAGGACATGATGTCTAAGCTGGACTCCGCAGAAATTGTCATATTGGATGAGCCCAATATTAACTCCATTACCCAAAGGGTGCAGGGGTTTTTGGATACCATCAAGGGCAATGATAATTATAAGGTTGTCGTCCGGAAGGCTGCCGGCGGGGAACTGGAAATTGCGATGGAAGTGATGGACGACATCATAGAATCCGGAGTATCCTTCAATGTGGTAATGGGAGGCAACGACCCGACGGCATTGGGCGCGTTGGCTGCGCTGGCATCCCATCATATGACCGGCAATATTCTCATATACGGTGTTGACGGCTCTCCCGACGGTAAAATGATGATCAAGGAAGGATACCTGGAAGGCACGAGCGCCCAGTATCCCCATGAAATGGGAAAGATTGCGGCGGAAGTGGCCTATGCGTATTTAAACGGGGAAGAAATAGAAAGAAACATAGTAGTTCCGGTTACATTGATCACAAGAGAAAATCTGGATGAGTTTTCAATCGACGGATGGCAATGAAGCGATTTGAGCGAAAGGGCTGTTTATGCAGGCGAAAAAGTTTACATATTTTAAAGTTTTACTGATAGCCATCAATTTAATAGCTGTACTGTTTGTCACCACATTCGTCTATATTACCACTCAAAAGATATGCAATAGCTTTATTGCAAGGGAGTTTCTCGGCAGTGTCAACGCTCTGCCTTGGAAACCGTACATCAATATTTACCTGTCGGTCGGCTTGTTCGGCATACTGATATTGACCTTTATTATCCGTGAATACATCGATCCGGACAACAACAGGTTAGTATACCTTACGCTGCTCATTGATTTTATTGTCAGCATAGCTATTGTTTACATCCTCAATTTCAACTACAATGGCATACTTTTCCTCTTGATTGCCAATATCATAACCTATACAAAGGGGACCAAGGGAAAGTATGTCTTAATGTTTATTTCGGTTCTGAGTATCGTTATTGCTGATTATGAAATGCTCTCAATCAGTTTCAGGCTGTACTCCATCAATGATTATATCAGCTTTTATGATGCCGCGACGCAGCAGTATTTGATGGGATTCTACAACATCGTTGTTTCTACCAATATGCTGATATTTATCGTCTATTGCATTTATGTGATCCAAAACCAGAGAGGAACCATAGACGAAGTCAACAGCCTGTACGAACAACTGAGAAAAGCCAACGAAGACCTGCAGAAAGCCAATGAGCAGCTCAAGGAGTATTCCAAGCTCATGGAAAAGATGGGTGAAACAAAGGAACGCAACCGTCTTGCCAGGGAAATCCATGACACCATAGGACATACCCTCACCGGTATATCGGCAGGTATTGACGCGTGCATTACCATGGTTGAAAAAAATCCCCAGGAAACAAAAAAACAGCTTGAGATAATCTCAAAAGTGACAAGGGAGGGCATCAATGAAATACGCCGATCAGTGAATAAATTAAGGCCTGACGCCCTTGAAAGGCTGAATCTGGAATCGGCCATTCATCAGATGATTATTGAAACGGAGCTGATGACAAATACCCATGTGTACTTTGAAACCGATGTCAATCTGCGCTTTGCTCCGGACGAAGAAGACGCCATATACCGGGTGATACAGGAAAGCCTGACCAACGCCATCCGCCATAGCAAAGCCACTCAGATATGGGTAAATATCAAAAGCGGGGAAGGTGAAATAATCCTTACAGTTAAAGACAACGGCATTGGCTGTAAGGACATGAAAAAAGGCTTTGGCACAAGGCATATTATGGAACGAATCAAGATGCTTAACGGTACTGTTGAATTCGACGGTACGAATGGTTTCACGGTAACCGCGCGGATACCGATAAGGTGGGGGGAAGAATATGATTAAAGTATTGGTTGCTGATGATCAGGAACTCATTCGTACAAGCCTCCAGATTGTTCTCAACAACCAGGAGAACATTGAAGTGACCGATGTCGTTGCAAACGGGCAGGAAGTCATTCAAAGCATACGAAAGAACAGGCCCGATGTCATACTGATGGATATACGCATGCCCAAAATGGATGGCGTGCAGTGCACCAAGATTATCAAGGAAAATTATCCCGACATTAAAATCATCATTCTGACGACTTTTGACGACGATGAATACGTATATAACGCCCTCAAATATGGCGCAAGCGGATATCTTTTAAAGGGTGCTTCAATAGACGAACTGGTAAAAGCAATCCATACGGTATACAGCGGCAGGGCGATGATCAATCCCGATATCGCCACCAAGGTGGTCAAATTATTCTCTCAGATGGCAAAGGGCTATTATCCCATTGAAGTAGGCAAACAGGAAGTAGAGGAATTGACAAGGACAGAATGGAAAATCATTGAACAGGTGGCATACGGGCATTCCAATAAGGAAATAGCCGATGCGCTCAATTTGTCCGAGGGAACGGTGAGGAATTACCTCAGCACCATATTAAGCAAACTGAAATTAAGAGACAGGACCCAGCTTGCCATCTGGGCGATCCAGTCAGGCGTGGGCAAAATAAAGATGGAGCATCACTATGAATAGGAATAAGCGCATAATTACAATAGCCATATTGGTTTTGCTCGCAGTTGCTTCAGGTTTATATTTCCATGCCAGGAACCAGACCGTCGTTCTCGAATTCGGGATGTTTGCAGGCAGCAATTGGGATGTTGCCAATGCCAACAGCTATGTCATCATTGACAAGGCAATCGAACTGTTTGAGCAACAGCATAAAAATGTGAAAATCCATTACTATAGCGGCATTCTTAAGGACGATTACTCGGAATGGCTTTCCAAACAGGTGCTGCTTGGGAAAACCCCCGATGTTTTCATGATTTTGTCAGACGATTTCAACCAGTTTGCCTCCCTGGGAATATTAAAGAGCCTGGACGAACTGATAGAAAATGATGCGTTCTTTGACAAAAATAAGTATTTCAAGACAGCCCTTATATCAGGCGAGTACCATGGTGTCCAATATGCGCTTCCCTATGAAACGGTTCCCACCCTTATGTTTGTCAACAAGACGCTGCTTGAAAGGGAAGGAATCAGTGTTCCAAACAGCGACTGGACATGGGATGATCTGTACGCCATATGCCAGAAAGTCACAAAGGATATCGACGGCGACGGTGTTCTGGACCAATTCGGCATCTATAATTACGATTGGCTGGATGCCGCGTGTACCAACGGAGCCGTCCTGTTCGACGAAGATGAAATGAAGATCGACCTTTCCAATGAAAAGGTGGTGGAAGCCGTCAAGTTTATCAAAATGCTGTATGACCTGAACAATAAACAGACTGTAACGCAGGAGGACTTCGACAAAGGAAATGTCGTGTTTATGCCCCTTTCTTTTGCGGAGTACCGGACATATAAGACCTATCCCTACAAAATCAAGAAGTACCTGAATTTCCAATGGGACTGCATCACGTTTCCCGCGGGTAAGGACGGCGGAAACATATCCGAGGTCAATACGCTCTTAATGGGTATCAGCAGCAAAACAGCCCATGAAAAACTGGCCTGGGAGCTTCTGAAGCTCCTGACTTATGACGAAGGGATCCAAATGGATATATTCCGGTATTCCCAGGGCGCATCCGTATTGAAAAATGTTACAAGCTCAAAGGAAGCCGAGCTGATTTTGCAGGAGGACATGGAAGAAAGCGAAAAGGTTATCGATAATGTCCTGCTTAGCAGGGTGATTGAGGAAGGTACCGTCGCTCCCAAAATATTAAAATACAACGAGGCCATTACCATAGCAAACGGGGGGATTCAGGAGATTATTCGATACGACAAAAATGTGGAAAGTTCCTTAAAGATACTGGAAAGAAAAATCAATCAATACCTGAAGCAATAAATCGAAAAATCAACAAGGAAGTGGGCTTATGGAAAAGGGTATTTCAATTGCAGGCACCATAACGGTGGATTACAATAAAGTCATCGATCGTTATGCCGAAAAGGGCATGTTAAGCCATATTCTGTCATGCACAAGGAATGTGGGGGGATGTGTGCCCAACACCATTATCAACCTTTCAAGGATTGATCCTGCCATTCCGCTTTATGCCTACGGCGGCATCGGCAACGATGAAAACGGTGAATTCGTTTTAAGCGTCCTTAAAGATCACGGCATTAACACACAGGGCATTAAAATATTCGACGGGGAATTGACCGCGTTCACTGACTGCATGACCGTCGAATCGACGGGGGAACGAACCTTCTTTTTTGCCAAAGGTGTGAGCAGGCGTTATTCCTACGATGATATTGATTTTGACGCCATTCATACGGATATGTTCCATATGGGATATGCTTTATTGATGGAACCTTTTGATAAGGCGGATCCGGAGTACGGTACCGTGATGGCAAGGACGTTGGCAAAAGTCCAGTCGAAAGGCATAAAAACCTCCATGGATATGGTAAGCGTGGAGAATGACAGATATTCGGAGATCGTTCAGGCCAGCCTGAAATATTGCAATTATGTCATCATTAACGAGATTGAGGCCGGGAAAACAGTCAATATAAGTCCTTACGACCCGGATGGAAAAATTGATGAGAAGGCTATCAGAAAGATCTGTGAGAAAATATTGCAGGCAGGTGTCCAGGAACTTGTTGTCGTTCATGCGCCACAAGGCGGATGGGCAATGACTTCTGACATGAAGTTTTACAGTTGTCCGTCGCTTAAGCTGCCGCCCGGGTACATCAAGGGCGGCGTAGGGGCCGGCGACGCTTACTGCGCGGGGATGCTGTACTCCATTTACCGTGGATTATCCATTGAGGAAGCTCTGAAAATAGCCTGTGCGGCTGCAGCCTGCAATTTATCCGAAGTAGATTCAATTTCAGGGATGAAGAATATTGAAGAGATAAAAAAGCTTTATGAAAAATACAAGGCTACTGTTTAATTTGAACCAAAAACTAATGAAATTTTAATCTAAGGATTGGAGAAGTGGATATGCTTGTCAATTTGCAGGAACTCATGTCTTATGCAGAAAAAAATAACTGTGCCATCGGAGCGTTCAATACTCCTAATTTGGAAAGTGTTATGGCCGTCTTGCAGAATGCCGAAACTTATCAGGTTCCGGTGATTATTGCTCATGCACAGGTCCATGAAGATGTTATGCCCCTGGAAACAATCGGCCCCATTATGGTTCTTTGCGCCAAAAAAGCAAAGGTTCCGGTATGCGTTCACCTGGATCACGGTGAATCGCTGGATTATATAGAAAAAGCCCTGGAATTGGGCTTCACCTCGGTTATGTACGACGGCTCAAAGCTTGCTTTTGAGGATAATGTGGAGAATACCTTGAAGGCTGTCAAATTGGCAAGGAAATACGGTGCAGGCATCGAGGCCGAACTTGGGGTAATGGGTTCAAGTTCCCACAGCAGTGAAGGTACCGGAGAAGAAAAGGGGATTTATACCGATCCCGTGATGGCTAAAAAATTCGTGGAGATGACGAATATTGATGCGCTTGCCGCTTCTTTCGGGACAGTCCATGGGATTTATACTGCAAAACCTAACCTTGATTTTGAAAGGATCAAAAGGATTAAAGAAGTGACCCATATTCCCCTGGTCATGCACGGCGGGTCGGGATTGAGCAGGGAAGATTACTTAACGGCAATAGATAAGGGGATTCGAAAAATCAACTACTATACTTATATGTCAAAAGCAGCCGCGCTTGCGGCAAAGGAACTGCTCGACGGAAAGGAAAACGTATTGTTCCACGACATTGCGCTCGCAGCGCTTGAAGCCATGAAAAGGGATTCTGAAAATGCCATGAAAGTATTCTATAAAAATGTTCTGGATTAAAATATCCGGGACTCGTCAAGTTTGGCAGAGTAAATAAATTAAAATGGGGGGTGCGATCCATGAAACGTTCGGAAATTAACAAAATCATTCAGGACGGCATTGAATTTTTTAAAGCGTACCAATTTGTATTGCCGCCTTTTGCTTACTGGTCTCCTGAGGAATGGCGTTCCAAAGGGAAGGAGTATGACGAGATCAGGGATAACCATCTGGGATGGGATATCACCGATTTTGGAAGCGGGGATTTCTATCACACAGGTTTGTTCCTTTTCACCCTGAGAAACGGAAATATCAACATACCTAAATACAGAAAGAAATATGCCGAAAAGATTATGATCGTAGGCGAAAACCAGGTTACCCCCTTCCATTTCCATTGGAAAAAGTCAGAGGATATTATCAACCGCGGTGGCGGCAACCTGATGATCAGGTTGTTTAACTCAACAAGTGACGGTAAGTTTGCGGATACCCCGGTAACGGTTCATAGTGATGGAAGGGAATACGAGGTTCCCGCAGGTGCGACCATAAAACTGGTGCCTGGAGAAAGCGTCACCCTTTATCCCGGCCAATACCACTCATTCTGGGGAGAACCCGGCAAAGGACGCGTATTGGTAGGCGAAGTTTCGGAGTGCAATGATGATTTCACCGACAACCGCTTTTATGAGGAAATCGGAAGGTTCCCGGCCATTGAGGAAGACGAGCCGCCCTTGTATTATCTCGTGAATGACTACCCCAAAAGCGTATGAATTCTGATGACAGATTTGAACTGCATGTTGGTGCATAACATATAAAATCATACCCTGTAATTCTGACGAAAAAGAGGGTTGCCTCAATGATATTAATTTTGAGGCAACCCGCTGTAAATCTCTTGCTTTCTTCGCGCACGCTGTTTTTTTGATGATATTATACCTTGAATACCGACACAGTTTCCATGAGCCTGTCCGCGCTTTCTTTCACCGCCTTGACCTGCTCCAGGACCTCGCTGGCCCTGGAGGCCACAAGGCTTGTTTCATTGGCCATATCCATGGTGTCGGATGCGCCGTCCACGGCAGCCTGGGAAACATCATTGATCGCCTTGATGATACTCTGTACCGAAGCGTACAGTTGCTGTGAAGTGGCGCTGAATTCGGCAACCATATCGTCGATCATATGCGCGTCCTTATTATACTGATCGCCTGTCTGCACCAGCATATCGTAGTCTTTTGCCACCTTGTCGTCCAGGAAATTCAGGACTTGCTCGGAGCATTCGGAAAGGTGTTGCACCGATTCCAGAACCTGATGGGTGACATTTTGGATCTCTGTGGCGGTATCCTTTGAATTTTCGGCCAGCTTCCGGATCTCCTCGGCCACTACCGCAAAGCCCCTGCCCGATTCGCCCGCCTGTGCGGCTTCGATGGATGCGTTCAAGGCCAGTAGGTTCGTTTGGGTCGCAATCTCCAGAATGGCGTCCGATAGCAAATGGATCCGCTCGACGGCCTTCGCTTTTTCGATGGCTTCCCTGAGCCTGGCCGAATTGTTGCTGCGGATGTTCTGGGCGTTTCTCTGGGATTCCTCCGCGTTCTGCTTCAGCTCCCGTGCGCGGCGGCTGACCTCGTTGGCTGATTCCGCTCCCTGCTGGGCTTTCTGGGCGATGGACTCTATGGCATTCTCAATTTCGGAGGTGGTTGCGTTCATCTCTTCGGCCATGGCCGATGTTTCCTGCATCTTTGAAGACAAAGACTGGGTGATCGACGCGATGACATGGATCTCCTCTGTCAGCTTGGCCATGTTTTCGCCGGTGACGACATTGGCGTTATCGACGCTTCTGGCTTCCTGGATGACCCTCCTGATGATCCCGGCCACATTGTCGTTGATCTTCTTAAATCCTCTGGCCAAATCCCCTATCTCGTCGCGCCGGGCGGCGTATTTTTCGTTTATCACGGGGGTAAAGTCGCCTTCAGACATGGACAGGCACTGCTTTGTTAAATCTGTAACAGGCTTGGAGATATTTTTGCCCATGAAAAAGGCTACCAAAACGGCGGCAATGATAAAGACACCGGATATCACCGAGTTGGTCCATTTCAGCCTACCCAGCGAGGACAGGAATTCATCCTCATCGACAGATATCGCAATGGACCAGCCATAGCCCGGGATGGGCGCAAAACCGGTCACCTTGGTGACACCCTGATACTTGTATGTATCAAAGCCTGTTAAGCCTTCGGTCATCTTTCGCTGTACATCGGCAAAGTTCTCAAAGCCCAGATCGTTGTCGTCCAATTCCCTGATGGTGGCGGAGGTCATTTCGTCGATATCATCTGCTGAGAGAACCCGCGTAGCGCCGGTGGCGGCGTCTGCCGAGCGGCTTGAGATGATATTCAGCAGTAGCTGGGTGTCCGCGTGGGCGATTGTCCTCCCCTGCCTGTTGATGATAAAGGCTTCGCCCGTCCTGCCGAATTGTATTCTTCTGGTAAACTCGCTGAGTTCCAATCCGTCCCGCACGGCCATCAGAACGCCCGAAACATTATTGTTTACCATGACCGGAACAGCATAAGTCATCACAATACCGGTTCCGCCCGTATCGCGGATCGGATCGGAAACGGCGCTGTTTCCCGAAAGCGCTGCCTGGAACAAGGGATTATCTCTCATATCCAGGGTATCGCCGGTATTGGTTACTGCCTTTCCGTTCCTGTCGACCAGCATCATCCTCAGATGCCCGGCCCGCCTGGTTTCCTGATCCAATGCTGATATAATATTGCTGTAACGGGTTTCGGAAGATGCTTGTTTTACTGCGTCGGATGAAGCCATGACGCTCAGAACATTGAGATGGTTACGGATGCTGTCTTCGATGGTCAATGCGGCTTCGGTTGCGAATTTGGGCATGGTTTCGTTGAGGACGCTGTTCAATGCCTGGGCTGAGGCAAAATAGGACGCTATTCCAAGGCCCATGCAGACAAACAGGATCAGAATACTGAATGATAGAATGATACGTGAACTGATGCTTCTCATGCGAGCCCTCCCCCTCGAGTACTTGGCCGGCCGTCATTCTGTGATCGGACCACTTTTATTGCAAGTACAATTATATACCATAAGTTACATGCTATAAAAGATATATCTTTTCATTGCTTGAAGGTTTTTGTCATAATAATTAATAATAAAAATAGATGACATTGTATTTTTATGACGAAAAGGCCGATATGATATATAGTTTGGGTTAATTCATAATACATACGCCTATGACATGATCATGCGACATAAAGAGCATTCCGGGTGAGGGCGAAATGAAACTTGCCGTACAAAAGACAAAGACAAACATGACGTTGCGTACGCTGAATAGCATAATTGAACTTCTGGCCTTCATCGGCCTTCTGGCAACCAGCATAGCCATGTCCGCTGCGGTGGATGCCGCGCTTTTCAGAGCCATAATTGTCGTTTGCACACTGCTGTATATCGCAAGCTTCTGCTATGATTGTGCCATGTCCCGCAAGATGCTCAAAGAACTGGACGCTCTTGCGAAAGTCTTATCCAGCATGGACGGGGAGATCGGGGTATCTCTCGAATGGCATGAAGGAGCCCGTGACCTTACATCCCTATCGGATATGCTCAACCAGTCGCTGAAGTCCCTGGATGAGAAAAACCTCAAACTGGAATCGGAGTTCCAACGGAACCAAAGGCTTTCTGAAAGCATCTCGGATTTTTACCGCCAAATCAGAACCCTGAAAGAGACCGGGTTAAAGATCGATTTCTTTGAGTATGATTATGCGCATCGGATTTTTATCTTCATTACCGGGCTGTCTACCCTTCTTGAGGATAATGAGGATGTTTTTGAAATAACTACGGACGATCTGTTTGACCGGTTCAATCTCAGCATTTCAAAAGAGACCTTTGACCAGTTGGTTGAACGTTGCGTCAGCCATAATGTGCCGCTGGATTTTGAGTTCAGTGCGTTTTCTGACGACGGGGATATCCGCTGGCTGAAATTCTGGGGGCGTCTCTGCTCCGATGGTACCCGCATTACCGGAGCCATTACGGACATCACGCGGGAGGTTGTTCAGCGCAATCTTGAAAAGGAACGGGCCATCCGTGACAACATGACCGGGTTCTATAACCGGAACGCCCTTGCCGAGGTGGCGGGGAAGGCCCTGGCCGAATGTGAGGATGGGGAAATGGTGGCCTTTGTCTATATCGGGGTGCCGGGATACCAGGAATTCCAGGAAAGGTATGGCATGATCGCCGGCAATTCCTATATCCGGGTTTGTGCCGAGGTGCTTAAAAAATTCCTGAACCCCTGCCTCATCCCGTTCAGATGGCTGGGCGCGGATTTCCTTCTGCTGGCAACCCGCGTCAAAAGCCAGGAAGCCTTCCGGCAAGAGATAGTGGGGATCATCCAGAAGGTCCAAAAGTACATGGGCGAAGTGGATGGCATTGCAGTGAGCTTCCAGCTTGCCGTTGGCTATGCTCTCTCAGGTATAGACGGCGATGTACCTGCGGACCTCCTCGAATATGCTTCATTTGCCGAGAATGAGGCTTTAAGAGGAGAGCGGGAAAGCCCCAATCCGTTCAACCGGGAGCGCTATGAGGAGGCCAAGCGGGCATCTCTGCGCCGCACATTCATCAAGGATATCATTGACAGGAACCAGCTGAGCATTGTGTTCCAGCCAATCGTCTCCCTGAAAAACGGGGAGTTATACGGTTTTGAAGCCCTCTCCAGGCCTACCAATCCTATCTACAGGAATATTGAGGAACTCATCGAGGATGCCGAAGCGACGGGCCATTACTCCATCCTTGAGAAAAGGATGGTGTATAATGCTCTGGATGCTTATATGCTGCGCGATGAACGGTTCAGGGACCATTACCTTTTTATCAACACCGCGCCTTATGCCACCCTGGAGGAGCAGGACTACAACGATATCCGGGATCGCTATTTCGGGCATATGAAGGTTGTCTTCGAAGTGATGGAAAGAAACCGGATGGACCCGGATGAGATCAACCTGCGCAAGTCCATTGTGATTAAAGCGGGTGCGAAATTCGCCCTGGACGATTTCGGATCGGGCTACTCCAACCATCTGGCCCTGCTGGCCCTTGAACCTGATATCATCAAGATTGATAAGGAACTCGTGCGCGGGGTCAATTCGGACCTTCGCAAGCAACATATGATAGAGGATATCATCAGCTATGCCCGTTACAGGGGGACGCGCGTTCTGGCTGAGGGCGTTGAAACCAGGGAAGAGCTGGAGACCTTATGCCGGATGGGCGTTGACTTTGCCCAGGGGTACTATCTCGGCATGCCTTCCGGCGAACCGGCCGAGCCTCCGGAGCATGCCCTGCAAATCATCAGGGCCATTGGCAAACACCAGTTGGTTGGGCTGAATAACCTCATTGTCCTTGTAAGCGAATCCATGGCCGGGGTTGACGGAGAAATGGCGCAGAATGCAGCCGTGACCGCCTATCTGGTCATGAAAATGGCCTTAAAACTCAGGATAAAGGGGGATAAGCTGGCAGGCCTCATCACTTCCGCCATACTGCATGATATGGGGGCCTTATCCGGTGAACCCGGGGCATGGAAGGATTTGGACGGACGGAAAATACCCGGGCACAGCTTATTTGCCTATCTGGTCATGAAGGAATATTTTCCCTATGACCGGTGTCCGGAGGCTGTCCTCTATCACCATCTGCCCTGGACCGAAAGGGAGGCCGCCCTGGAAAACATCGCCTATCCCGCCGAGGCGGATCTCCTTGCGCTGGCTGAACGCGCGGCCGGTCTGATCCTTGGCCAACCTGAGAGTTTTACCCATGCGGAAGAATTGATTCAAAAGCTGGAGAGCATGGGACACGACCCCTGCAATGTGTCGGTGCTTTCGGACCTTTACAGAGCGGGTATTCTGAAGGACGTGGCTTCCGGCGATTACCGGCGGAACCTTCTGAATGTATCGGGCGGGCTCCATGTGGGCAAGTCCGAGGTGGAAGGCATCATCCGGACCTATGTCTATACCCTTCTCTTCCGGATGCCGCATATTTACGCCCATGCGCGGATGATGGAGGTCCTGGCCCGTTTCCTGGCAAGGCTGACCAAACAGAACTGGAAACTGGTGGACATCCTGGGCCTTGCGTCATTGATCTATAACCTGGGCAGGCTGACCCGATCCGGAGAAGACCCGGTAACGGCGGAAAATGCCTTTGAGGAGAACCTCATTATCCGCAGCAGGCTGAAAGCCGTTGCACACATCCTCAAGGAGGCCGGAATGGGTGACATCATGAATATCATGTATGCGGCCTGCGGTGGGGAAGGCGAGATCTCCGGAAACCATATGCTCATGCGAAAGGATATCGTGAGCGGCGCCCAGATCCTCAATATTGCCGATATTTTTGCCAGCCTTCTGGAAGATCGGCCGGGCAGACCGGCCATGAACTGTATGGAAGCCGTTTATGAGCTGGCCAACCTGGTCAGGCTGGAACAGGGATACCTTCCCATCGTGGATACCATGCAGGAATATATCGATGACATCGAAAGCCGGATTCAGACCGCAAAAGCTGAGATCGAAAAACGTTACCGCAACATCATGGATGCCTACGCCAGGCTCCAGAGGGAATAGGCCTTCCGGAGGAATCGTTATGCCGCCTGCCGGTATGATTTTCTTCCAGACGGGATAAAATAATAATGGCTTATGGGCCTGTCCGGGACACGGCATGTAACCCGGGCTCCGGGTCCTTCCTTACGACAGGGAAGGACGGAATGCGGAATGTCTTTCGGAAAAACCTGATGCAAACTACTGGTACAGCGTGCTGTTTTTGACTTTTATAAGGCCATATAGTATACTATATCTAAAGCCTATTCATGGGATGGCATAAAACGCATGCATGGGCGCTTTCATACATAGTATTGCGCCTGCTTCCCGCGTTTCGGGCATAGGCGGGCGGATGATGTATGAAAAAGGAGCTGTTGTTCTATGTTCGCAATAGGGGATAAGATTGTTTACCCTATGCATGGCGCGGGTATCATTGAGGCCATTGAGGAGAAGGAAATCCTCGGAGAACGCAAACAGTATTACGTGATGAGAATACCCGTAGGAGACATGAAGGTCATGATACCCATCAACAACGCGAGCTGTATCGGAATCAGGGGCATCATCAACCGCAAAGACGCCGATGCTGTATTCAAATCTCTCGAAACCAAGTCTCACGAAGAAAACACCAACTGGAACAAGCGATACCGCGAAAACATGAACAAAATCAAGAGCGGTAATGTTTTTGAAGTAGCTGATGTCGTCAAGAGCCTCATGTTAAGGGAAAAAACAAAGGGCCTTTCCACCGGGGAAAGAAAAATGCTCAACAGCGCCAAGCAGATACTCATCAGCGAACTGGTGCTGGCGAAGAACATGAGCCCGATGGATGTGGAAGCTCTCATCAATACCATGATTTCAACCTGATTCATTGAAAATGAGACTGCTGGATCAGCAGCTTTCCATAGAACTCCGATAATACGCTTTTCTGGGGAGTTTGCATGCTGGACAAGATTATAAAATGCGCGTTCGGGCTAACCGGCGCACTCACGGGCATGACGCTCGTCCGATTTCTCTTCATACAAAACGGCATGACCGAATACCTTACCTCGGTATCGGGCATCGGTATTATTGTGTTTGTATCACTTGCGTGTGGTACCATTCTCTATGTTATCGGCAACAAGATCATTCGCATCACCGTTGCGGCGGTGGATCGCCTGGAGCATACGCTGCAGAACTTTACGCTGTATGAACTCCTGATCGGCGCGGGAGGCCTGATCGTCGGGCTGATCATCGCCAATCTCATTTCAATTCCCATTTTTAAAATTGATGTCATCGGGGTCCCCTTATCCATCATGATCAATATTTTCTTCGGAATATGCGGCGTTTATTTTGCGTTGCTCAAAAGGGGCGACAGCACCTTCCCGTTTTCGCTTAAGGGAGACGGCGCGGAACGGTCAGGGATCAAAATACTTGACACCAGCGCCATCATCGACGGCCGTATCCTGGATATCAGCCGTACCGGTTTTCTGGAAGGCGAGATCGTGGTTCCCGGGTTTGTCCTGGAGGAGCTCCGCCACCTGGCCGATTCCCATGATGACATTGTCCGGGCAAAAGGCAGGCGCGGCCTGGATGTTCTGAACATCATGAAAGCCGATCAGAAGTTTTCCATCCGGATTGGCAAGGAGAACAGGGATCCCCATCTTGAAGTGGACGAGCAGCTCTTGAACCGGGCCAGAGAGTTAAAGGCCAAGATAATCACCAACGATTTCAACCTGGGCAAGGTGGCCCGCCTGAAGGGGATTCCCGTTTTGAACATCAATGATTTGGCCAATGCGCTGAAACCTCTGGCCGTATACGGCGAGGAGATGACCATCCGCGTGGTCAAAGAGGGCAAGGAAAACGGACAGGGGATCGGTTATCTGGAAGACGGTACCATGGTGGTTGTGGAGGGTGGCAACAAGTTCAGGAACCAGCTCATAGACGTGGTAGTGACCAGTGTCCTCCAGACCTCCGCCGGCCGGATGATCTTTGCCCGCTTCAAAACCGTGCATTTTCCCGTGGCCAAGATCAACTGATGATAAGAAGAGGGTTTTGCAAGGAAAGGATACATATGAACAGAAATAAAGACATAAGTAATAAAGGCGCTGTAAGCGCCATTATTGTTGCCGCCGGCAGGGGCAGCCGGGCCGGTTTGGGATACAACAAGGTGCTGGCTGAACTTGATGGAGTCCCTATGCTCGAAAGGACAGCCCGCGTTTTTATAGAAAGCGGGCTGATCCATCAGCTCATCCTGGTGATCGGACAGGATGATGAGGAGCAGGTGAAAGCGATTATCCAAAAGCTCCCATGGGATATCCAGTGGACCTATGGCGGTGATGAGCGGCAGGAATCGGTATATAACGGCCTTAAACTGCTTTCCGGCAAGACGGAAATCGTCCTCATCCATGACGCCGCCAGACCCTTTGTGGATGAAGCCATTATCAGAAGAAGCATAGAGGGCGCCAAAATTTACGGGGCTGCGTGTGTCGGCATACCGGTGAAAGATACCATCAAGCAGGTGGATCCGGAAGGTTATATCCGCCAAACCCCCGACCGGACGCTGCTGTGGAATGCCCAAACCCCACAGGCCTTCAGAAAGGAAATCATTCTCAGGGCCCACGAATATGCCAGGCAAAGCGGCATTAAGGGGACCGATGATGCCATGCTGGCTGAACACATCGGTGTGAGGGTGAAGATGGTTGAGGGCAGCAGCAGGAATATCAAGATCACCTCGAAGGAAGACCTTTTATGGGCTGAGGCCATTTTGAAGAGCCGGGAATGAGCGCCGGAAATGGCCTGAAAGGTAAGTGAGCCGTCCATTCCCCATGGGAAGCGGTTTTGCGGTGCCTGTTTATTATCATTCAGCCCCGAAGATTTGTTAAGCAATACGATTTTTGTGGCAGGATTGCCATAAAAATTTGTGTACTTGGACTAAAATCTGATATAATAGTACTTGCTTTAATCTCGTTAGGGCAACCCATGTTATTCAGGCATTTTCAAAGCAAAACCATGCTGCTTGCGGACACACCTGTTTAGGGCAATCAATCGATCCGGGCAGGAGATGTCGAATCAGCTACCAAAAGGGGGAATGTGTATATGAAAGACTATAGTGCAGACAAAGTGCGCAATGTCTGCCTGCTGGGCCATGGAGGCGCGGGCAAGACAACGTTTGCCGAGGCGATGCTTTTCATTTCCGGCGGAACAGACAGGTTCGGCAGTGTTGTCGACGGAAACACGGTGATGGATTTCGACGCTGAGGAAATCAAGAGAAAAATCTCCATTTCAACCGCTTTGGCACCTGTTGAGTGGAAGGGCATGAAGATCAATATCATTGATACGCCCGGTTATTTTGACTTTGCCGGTGAAATGCTTGAAGGACTTGCGGTTGCAGATGGCGCAGCCATTCTGGTCGGTGCAAAGGACGGTTTGCAGGTCGGCACCGAAAAGGCATGGGAAGCCGTAGAGCAGAAAAAGCTGCCCAGGATGTTTGTCATCAGCAAGCTTGACGAAGAAAACTCAGACTTTTCCAAAGTCTTTGATCAGCTCAAGGATAAATTCGGAAAAAGCGTCATTGCGCTTCAGATACCCTATGTCGAAAACGGCAAGGTGGCAGGCATCATCAATGTTCCCAAGATGAAGATCGTCACCTTCAACGGCAAGGAGTATCAGGAAAAGGATGTTCCCGACAATCTGAAGGGCGAAGTGGAATCATACAAGGAAGGCATTTTCGAGGCCGTTGCGGAAACCAGCGAGGAATTGATGGAAAAATACTTCGCCGGTGAGCCTTTCACCGATGAAGAAGTCGCTCAGGGGATCAAGCTGGGTGTCAAGGCCGGAGAGATTACGCCCGTCCTGTGTACCACCGCCGTTCAGAAGCTGGGTGTCCGCCTCTTCCTCGATGCCGTGATGGACTATATCCCGGCTCATATTGAAAAAGAAACGGTTTCAGCCAGAAACAGCAATAACGAACCTGTTACCCTCAAGACCAGCGAGTCCGAGGCTCTGGCGGTTCAGGTCTTCAAAACCATTGTGGACCCGTTTGTAGGAAAGATCTCCTTCCTGAAGGTGATTGCAGGCACACTTTCCGCCGACACCACCGTATACAATCCCAAGAAGGACAAGACAGAAAAAATCGGCAGCCTGTTTGTCATGAAGGGCAAGCAGCAGCTGAATGTGAACAGGCTGGCCTGCGGTGACATCGGAGCGGTGGCAAAGCTGACCGTCACGGAGACCAATGATACCCTCTGCACCAAGGAAAAACCGGTCATCCTCGAGGAGATCAAGTTCCCCGAGCCCATGCTGGGCATGGCTGTTTTGCCCAAGGCAAAGGGTGATGAAGAGAAGATCAGCAGCGGTCTGCAGCGCCTGCTGGAAGAAGATCCGACCTTCAAGATGGAATTGAATACCGAGACCAAGCAGACCTTGATCTATGGTCTCGGCGATCAGCACCTGGATGTGATCACCAGCAAGCTTAAGAATAAATTCAAGGTTGATGTTGATCTGGTTACGCCCAAGACGCCTTACCGCGAAACCATCCGAAAGAAGGTCAGGGTGGAAGGCAAACACAAGAAACAGAGCGGTGGCCATGGCCAGTTTGGCGTTGTTGTGATCGAGTTTGAACCCGGCGAATCCGAGGATCTGACCTTTGAAGAGAAGATCTTTGGCGGCGCCGTTCCCAAGCAGTACTTCCCGGCCGTTGAGAAAGGCCTCCGGGAAAGCATGCAGAAAGGCGTGCTGGCAGGTTACCCGGTGGTGAACCTGAAAGCGACCCTCGTGGACGGCAAGTACCATGAAGTCGACTCCTCGGAAATGGCCTTCAAGATCGCTGCCAGCCTTGCTTACAAGGAAGGCATGAAGCAGGCCAATCCGGTGCTGCTCGAACCCATCTGCCATGTGGAGGTTGTGGTTCCCGACAGCTACATGGGCGATATCATCGGCGACCTGAACAAGCGCCGCGGCCGTGTGCTGGGTATGAATCCGTATGGCAACGGGCTCCAGCAGGTGGTTGCCGAGGTACCCCAGGCCGAGATGCTCCGCTACGCCACCGACTTAAGGTCCATTACCCAGGGCAGGGGCAGCTACACCATGAAGTTTGAGCGTTATGAAGAAGCGCCTCCCCACGTGGCCGAGAAGGTCATTGCCGAGGCTGCCCGGGAGAATGCGGATGAAGAATGATCATGGCATGGATGATGCATTCATATCCTGCTTATCCATAAGGTTGTCCTGAAGATACCCCGCTATAACCAGCGGGGTATCTTTGCCTGGACGGCAAAGTCGGGCATGGCGCGGACCTGCCTGAATAAACGGCGCGGGAGTTGGCCATACTTGAAAAGATCAAGGGGATGCGTTATAATAGTCAGAGATAGTCAAATTGATACAAAGGGGTGATGGAATGGCAAGGCTCAGTGATCTCATTGAAGAATTTATCAAGTCAATGATAAACGATATGGACGGTGCGATTGAAATACAGCGCAACGAGCTTGCCAGCCGGTTTAACTGCGTGCCCTCCCAGATAAATTATGTCATATCCACACGGTTTACCAACGAGAAAGGCTATTATGTCGAGAGCCGACGCGGAGGCGGCGGGTATATCAGCATCCGCAGGCTGAATACCAATTCTGCCGCAGATTATATCATGCATATTATTACATCGATAGGGGATAAGATTTCACAGCATACCTGTGAGGTTTTCATCAACAACTTCGTGGACTACAACATCATCAGCAACAGGGAGGCCATGCTCATGCGGGCTGCAACATCGGACAAGGCTCTCATGGAGGTCCCGATGGATAGAAGGGATGATGTCAGGGCCATGATATTGAAGAATATGCTCACGAGTCTGACGGTGATATAGGGTTCTGTATCACTGGCGTGTCGTTTAGAAGGGAATGGTGGTTATGCCGATTTGTCAGGTTTGCAAAAAAAGAGAAGCAACGGTTTTCCTGACACAGATCATCAATGGCAAGAAAACCGACTTGTACATGTGCCGCCAGTGTGCCGGAGAAGGATACAAGATTGACCTGAACACGCTGATATCAGGCCTTTTAGGCCTCAGCTGGGGGAACGAGGAGATAGGACCCGCCACCCAGGTCGCCTGCGACCGCTGCGGTATGACAGTGGAGGAATTCAACCGGACGGGCAAGATGGGATGCAGCCATTGTTACGATGTTTTCCGCGAGCCCATGATGGTTCTGTTGAAACGCATCCAGGGAAATACAAGGCACCAGGGAAAGGTTCCCGAAAGCTATGCGGCAGCCCACGCTGCCGAGCTGGAGGTCGAAAAGCTGCAGCAGGAGCTTAAGGAATGCATAAGAGTGGAAAACTATGAAAGGGCCGCTGAGATCAGGGACAGAATCCGCCAGTTGCAATCCGGAAGGGGTGGACGGTAAATGAAGCGGTGGTATATTGACAAAGGGCCTGATTCCGATGTGGTGGTGAGCACCAGGGTCCGGCTGGCGCGCAATTTTGAGGAATACCCATTCCCTTCCAGGTGCAGCCGGGAACAGCAGCGGGAGATCATCCAAAAGACCGTGGATGCCCTGACAGGGGATGACGCGGAATTCAGAAGAGGCTTCTCGGTGATAGATTTTAAAAATATGGATCTGAACGAGCGGCTGGTCTATGTGGAAAAGCGTCTGGTCAGCAAGGAACTGGCCGCCTCGGATCAGGAAGTGGGGCTGATCCTGAGCAATGACGAGCAGATCAGCATCATGATCAACGAGGAGGATCATTTACGGATACAGTGCCTGGCTGCGGGCATGCAGCTGGAAAAGGCTTCTGAGATTTGCAATTATATCGACAACGTCTTGTCGCAGAAGATCAACTTCGCTTTTGACGACACCTTTGGGTATTTAACCAGTTGCCCGACCAATATCGGTACGGCCATCCGGGCATCCCTGATGCTGCATCTTCCGGCTCTGACCATGACGGGATATATCAATACCCTGTTGGAAAACTGCGGCAAGCTGGGCCTGTCGGTGAGAGGTCTGTATGGGGAGAATACGGAGGCTCGAGGGTGCCTGTATCAGTTGTCCAACCAGATCACCCTGGGCAAGAGCGAACAGGACATCGTGATGAGCATGAAAACCATCGCCTACCAGGTTACCGAACAGGAGCGGCTATTGCGCAAGGAAATGATGCAACGAAACGGCCTGCAGATGGAAGACAAGATCATGCGTTCCTACGGTGTCCTCAGGTACGCCCGCACGTTGAGTTCCGACGAAGCCATGGAGAGACTGTCGGATGTCCGGTTTGGCATCTTTGCCGGTTTGATCACTGGCCTGGATGAGACCGATGTGAACGAAATGATGCTGCAGATTCAGCCGGGCAGCCTCCAGAAGTATGCCGGGAGAACCTTGCGTTCCGATGAAATGGAAGCTGTTCGGGCAAGCTATATCAGAAGCCATATCGAGGCCAGAGAAAAAGGTTTGAGCGATTGATACGAAGAGGTGAAACCATGATTTTCGGTAAATACACAAAGAAAGCGGAAACTGCGCTTATGCTGGCAAGGGAATGCGCCCTGTCGCTTGGCCATTCCTATGTGGGAACCGAGCATGTTCTGTGGGGGCTGGCCAAGGAAGGGACCGGTATAGCCGCAAGCGTGCTGAGTCTCAATAATGTGACCCCCGAGGGTATCGGCCAGAAGATTCTGGAGCTCATCGGCCGGGGCGACGGTTCCACCGGTCCGCTGACCTACACGCCAAGGACCAAGAGGGTGCTGGAACTTAGCTATGCCGAAGCCAGAAGGATGGGCCAGAACTTCATCGGCACCGAGCATATCCTCATAGGGATCATGCGCGAGGGAGAAAGCGTGGCCGTCAGGATTCTCAATGAGCTGGGAGTGGATATCCGGAAACTTTATGAAAGCATCATCTCCATGCTGACCGAGGATACCCCCGCGGCGGTCAACGCCAACAGGCCGAAGGCTGTGGATGTGGAAACACCCACCCTGGATCAGTTTGGAAGGGACCTCACCGTCCTTGCCAGGGAAGGGAAAGTGGATCCGGTCATCGGCAGGGACAAGGAGATTGAAAGGGTCATCCAGATCTTAAGCCGCAGGACCAAGAACAACCCCTGCCTCATCGGCGAGCCCGGCGTGGGTAAAACGGCCATATGCGAGGGTCTCGCCCAGAAGATCGTGGAGGGTAATGTGCCGGAAACACTGAAAAACAAGCGTGTTGTGACCCTGGATCTTTCCTCCATGGTGGCCGGCGCAAAATACAGGGGTGAATTTGAGGATCGGCTGAAGAAATCCATCGAGGAGATCCGCAATGCAGGAAACGTGATCCTGTTCATCGACGAGTTGCATACCATTGTGGGGGCCGGCGCGGCAGAAGGGGCCATCGATGCCGCCAATATCCTGAAACCCCTTCTGGCACGGGGAGAGATCCAAATTATCGGCGCCACCACGCTGGATGAATACCGTAAGCACATAGAGAAGGATGCGGCCCTGGAAAGAAGGTTCCAGCCCATCACCGTCGGAGAGCCCACCGAGGAGGAAGCCATCGAAATCCTCAAGGGTATCCGCGACAAGTATGAGGCCCACCATTCGGTGAAGATAACCGACAAGGCCATTGAGGCGGCCGTTAAATTGTCCGCTCGGTACATCAGCGATCGCTTCCTGCCGGACAAGGCCATCGATCTGATCGACGAAGCTGCGTCCAAGGTAAGGCTCCGCTCCTTTACCGCCCCGCCTGAGCTCAAGGAACTGGAAAGGAAGATGGAAGAGGTCCACCAGATGAAAGAGGACGCCATCATCAGCCAGGAATTTGAGAAAGCGGCAGCTTTGAGGGATGAGGAAAACAAGCTGAAGGAAGAGCTCAATTCCCGCATGGAGGCCTGGAAGATGCAGAACCAGCGGAATACCCAGGTGGTGACCGAGGACGAGATCGCCGAAATCATCGGGTCCTGGACCGGAATCCCGGTGTCCAGGCTTGCCCAGGAAGAGAGCGAAAGGTTGAAGAACCTGGAAAGCGTTCTCCACCAGCGGGTGATCGGGCAGGAGGAAGCCGTCCGTGCGGTGGCCAGGGCTATCAGAAGGGGCCGCGTGGGGCTGAAGGATCCCAAGAGGCCCGTGGGCTCCTTTATCTTCTGTGGGCCCACCGGAGTAGGTAAGACCGAGCTGTCCAAGGCTTTGGCAGAAGCCTTGTTCGGTGACGAAAACCAGATGATACGCATCGACATGTCCGAGTACATGGAAAAGCACAGCGTTTCGCGCCTGGTCGGTTCGCCGCCGGGTTACGTGGGCTATGACGAGGGTGGCCAGCTCACTGAAAAAGTGAGAAGAAAACCCTATACGGTTGTCCTTTTTGATGAAATAGAGAAGGCTCACCCCGATGTTTTCAACATGCTCCTGCAGATCCTTGACGACGGCCGGCTCACCGATTCGACCGGCAGGACTGTCGACTTCAAGAACACGGTCATCATCATGACGTCCAATGTGGGCGCCAGGGATATTGTGGAGCCCAAAAAGGTGGGCTTCGGCGCCGCAGAGGAGAACGCCGCCAAGGACTATGAGGACATGAAGAAGAATGTGATGGGCGAGCTCAAGAAAACCTTCCGCCCGGAGTTTTTGAACCGCGTGGACGAGATCATCGTCTTCCATCCGCTGAATCGCGATGAAATCAAGCGCATTGCCCAATTGATGCTGGATGAGGTTGCCAAGCGGATGAAGGGCAGGAATATCACTGTCACCTATACCGAAGCGGCCAAGGATTATATTGCGGAAAAAGGCTATGACAAGACCTACGGTGCCCGCCCGCTCAAGAGGACTATCCAGGAACTGGTGGAAGATAAACTGGCAGAGGAAATTCTTGACGGCAAGGTCAAGGAGGGCGACACGGTGAACCTGGATTTTGAGAACGGCCAGTTGGTCTTCAGAATTCCGGGGGCAGCGTCGACCTTCTGATGTTATCCTGTAACGACTGGTTTGAAAAATGAAAGGACGGTTTCCGCCGTTCACAGCAACAGCGGGAACCGTCTTTTTTTATTTACATGTCATTGCGAGCGGCGTGTCAGCGCAGCGCGGCAATCTCATTACGCCCGCAAGCCGTACCTTTGTTGTCATTGCGAGTCATGCGTAAGCGATGCGAGGTAATCTCTGTGGCCGGGAGCCCGTAAAGCCCGGCCGCTGTGCTGCACGGCTGCAAAACATCTGCTGTTCGAATGGGGGTCGGCTGAACTCGCTTCGCTCAAACAGCAGCCGCCCTGATCCCATTCTCACAGGATGTTTTGGCGCCTTATCGCAATGCGTCCTTAACCTTTACGGGCTCCCTTCGATCAGGTGTCATTGCGAGCAAGCAAAGCAAGCGTGGCAATCTCATGACACCCGCAAAAGTCATACCTGTTCTGTCATTGCGAGCACCGCGCAAGCGGGGCGTGGCAATCTCTATATGCCTATGGTTAGCCCAGGAAGCCACTTGGATTGCTTTGTCGCTGGCGCTCCTCGCAATGACTCAAAAGCCATAGCCCAGCGGGATTATACCATGTCATTGCGAGCGGCGTATCAGTGCAGCGGTAATCCGGCGGGCAATGGCATAGGATAGGACGGAGGTGGTGGTTGATGTACAAGCCCAAATACCAGGAAGAATATGAGAAGGAGTTGGATCGGGAATACGCCCGGGCAGCCGCCAGGGATGCCATGGAAGCAGAGAAAAACAGAAAGAAGCAGGAAAAGCAGACAAAACTGGCCCTCATCCAGACGGTTGCGTTTGGGATCTGCCTGCTTATTGGCTATCTTGTGATGAGGAGTTTCTTGCGGTAATGGACTGCCATGAAAAATGGAACGGCAAACGAAATCGGGAGAGAATAACAGAAAAAAAGAGATATTGAGTGAGCTAGAGAGAGATATATGAAAATTAACGGGTATAGTTCTTGACAAGCTGGAACCGCCTGTATAAAATATAAAACACCGCCTGTTGCGGCGGTTTTTTTGCGTAAATGACGGGCAGATCCCCTGGTGTTATCGTTAAACGAGCGGGATAACCCGAAAATATAGGAATAGGGAGGGTAACTCATGAAGACATTTATGGCAAAAGCGGGAGAGGTCGAGAAGAAATGGTATGTAGTCGATGTCCAGGGCAAGGTTCTCGGCCGCGCTGCCAGCGAGGTTGCGAAGATTCTTCGCGGAAAGCATAAGCCGCAGTATACGCCCCATGTTGATACGGGTGATTATGTCATCGTGATCAATGCAGACAAAGTGGTATTGACAGGAAAGAAACTGGATCAGAAGGTCTACAGGCGCCATACCGGCTGGATAGGCAATCTGAAGGAAATCAAATACAGACGTTTTCTGGAAACCAGGCCTGAACGCGTATTTGAACTGGCAGTCAAGAGAATGCTTCCCAGCAACAGCCTGGGGCGGAAAATGTTCAAGAAACTCAAGGTTTATGCGGGAGACAAGCACGACCACCAGGCCCAAAAACCCGAAGTGCTTGAGCTCAACATATAATGGATGAGGGGAGGATTCTTTAATGGCTAAAGTACAGTATTACGGCACAGGCAGAAGAAAGAAGTCCGTTGCCAGGGTCAGGCTTGTTCCGGGCAATGGTAATTTCACCATAAATGACAGAAGTATTGATGATTATTTCGGACTGGAAACCCTTAAGGTGATCTGCAACCAGCCCCTGGTTCTGACCGAAACCGTCGGCAAGTTCGATGTGCTGGTTAACGTTAAGGGCGGAGGATTCACCGGACAGGCCGGCGCAATCCGCCATGGAATTGCCAGGGCCCTGCTCAAGGTGGACGAGGCTTTCAGACCGACGCTCAAGAAGGCCGGGTTCCTGACCCGCGATCCGAGAATGAAGGAAAGAAAGAAGTACGGTCTGAAAAAAGCACGCCGCGCTCCCCAGTTCTCCAAGAGATAATGGACATACAATCCAAGCAAAAAAGCCACGTTTCAGTGGCTTTTTTTGTTTGGGCTGTTTAGGTCATATGATGCATAAAGCAGTGCTGTGACGATACTTGTGTGATATCGTAATATATAGTGGACGATTGCATGACTGCCAGGACATATATTATTATGTCCATCCATGCGCTATTTTTTTGTCTTTTCCGCATACGGTATTTTAAGCGTTTTGCATGCAGCCGAAAAGAAACGCCGGAGGTATTTTGCCATGGAAGCCGTTACAGATTTTGAATGGATATGCGAAATCAAACCTGTGACTGATGAGCAGGGGCAAATCATTGAGTATTATCCTTCCGAAAAATACCGGAACCAAAGCGGGAAAAAGCTGCACAAGTATGGCCAAGGCCCGTTTTGCAGATTTCGCATTCCGGATACCCTGAACAAAAAAGGTGTTTATATCCTGCTGGTCAATCATGCAATTAAGTATGTGGGAGAGTGTGAGAACCTGAGCCAAAGATTTAATCTGGGCTATGGCCTGATATCCCCCAGGAACTGTTATGAAGGCGGCCAGCCAACGAACTGCAAGATTAATTCTTATATTCTTCAAGAGATAAAGAAAGGTTCAAAGGTCTGTTTGTTTTTCCGTGAAACGGAAGACAGGTTTAAGCTGGAGCGTGAATTGATTCAGAAGTATAAACCGGAATGGAATGTGGCTCCGGGAAAATACACCGGCTCTTCCGGAAGAAAACCTGCGGGAACATGCGGCAAGGAGGACAAACATATTGACGGTTCCAATAAATATCATCTCCTGGAGCAATATCTGGCTATGCAGAAGGATACCCGGATCGAATTGACCTTCTCTGAAATTGAGAAGATCATAGGGGATACGCTTCCGCTCTCGGCATACAAATATCGTGCCTGGTGGGCCAATGGAGGCCATAAACATTCGTCGGCATGGCGGCTTGCTGGTTGGCGGGTAGACGGGATAAAACCTGGCAAGGCAGTTGTGTTTATCAAGGGATGAGACTCTTCCAAATCTGACCGAAACACTTCTTTCAACAATCGCGGTGGAAATTGAGCTGCCAAGTGCCCATGATTTAGGTTTGCATGAAAAATGCCACCGTGGTATGGGAAACATTGCCTTTCTGTAGTATAATAGACCTTATCCATGAAACGCGCATCAGAAGCGGGTTTGATGGTAATTCAGAAAATTTTATGGCAAGGAAGTGAGTCTATGCATCTCAGGAAAATTGCAGCTATTTTGCTTGGCTTGTCCATGTTGCTGACGGGCTGTTCGACAGATACCGCGGCGGAGGTTGGTTCCAGAAAGGAAGCGTCTGCTGGGGTCCAGACCGGGGCCCTGGAGCAGGAATCAGCAGAACCCGTCACTGATGGCGTTTCCGACCAAAGCAACATATCAGAAAATGCGCATGAGACGCCAAGTTCGCCTGCAGCGGAAATCGCCGCGCAAGGGGACAAGGAAGAAGGCGGTGTGATTGAGTTTATTCCGATGGCCCAACTGCCGGATCTCAATATGGATCCCCAAACACCGTTTACCGTGAACGACATTTACTACACCAGCATTCTTACCCCGGTTTATCATGAGAACTTCAGGTTTCAGATCCGGGAGTTTACCAAGCGTCCTGCCAGACTGGTCATCGACATTGGCAATACGGGAAATACAAATCTTGTCATAACCGATGAAAATATGTACTACACGATTTTGGATGAAGAAGGCAATGAGGCTGCAGGTTCCAGGGTGCAGGGAGCCCCTGTCACCATTGCCCCCGGCGAGATTAAGCGTGTGGTTGTGACCGCCCAACACCCGGATGCGGGCCTTGTATTCATAGACTTCGGCGGCGAGTCCCACACCGTCGGTCATCCCTTCTATTTCCCCGTCCTGGATGATGCCGTGGATGTGAACGACACCACCCCATATTACAAGTACGGATACATCCTGGAAGATGAAAACGGCAATCCATACCGAATAGCCCAGCATTTCAAGCAGGTTATTGGTAACGGGAAAGCAAAGATGACAGCCTGTAACCTGATGATCCTGGAAAACGAGAAGATTGGCCCCATCGACAAGGGCGACGGTTTCCTTGCAGCGGTCAAGGTCAAGATAGCTAATACCTCCGATGAGGTCATGACCATCGACCAGCTGCTCGTCTCCGGGGGCGGGCTCACCGGCGTGGAATTCACTGAGGAGGATATGGCCTTTTTGGGTGACAGAGCCCTGCCTTATACCATCGAGCCCCAAACCATTGTGGAAGGATGGATTCCTTTCAGGGTCAGGGACGGACGGGATCCTTACGGCATCGTCTTCCGTACCAGCCATGGCGGTTTCGTTCTGGAAGCCATGCATAGTTACCCTGTTTACTATTAACCGAACGTCCGGCATGCCGTTCTCCCAAAGCCCATATATTTCTTGCGACAAGGACCATGCACACAGCCGGTGTACATGGTTCTAAACGTGTATGTGCATGTTTTGGTTGGAAGGGAAGATTCTTATAAACTGAACAACGGACATCAATTAAAAGGCCGCTTACCTTTCCCGGTAAGCGGCTTTCCAATATTCCAGGTTATCAGATGCGGTAGGGAAAAGGCTTTACGGGCTTCCATGGCAGGATGCGTTAAGCTCACGCAATTTCAAGGGTTTCGCCCGGGCCTATCTCATACGGCCTACCGTCGCATTCAAACCAGATCCTCCTTGCGCTTGGATTCCTGACGCGCGTGCCCTCCACACTGAACTGAAGCCGGTTGAAATCATCCACATAGTCGTATATCTCGATATTGGTGGCGTACCAGATATCCTCCCGGCCTTCCATGTATCGGGCGAATTCCTCTATGATATGCCAGTTGTTATTGGCTTCAAATTCATAGCTGTGTCCCCAAAGATAAAAGAGCCAGGGATCATGGCGGGGACTCTCTTCGGCAAACTTCTTCGCCAGTGGCATCAGTTCTCCGGAATCGTGGTGGCAGGTGGGTTTTAGCCTCAGCCAGTCCGTTGGCAGTTTGAAACTGAAGGAGGATTCCACCGTCCTGGCATAGACAATACCGCATGATCTGATGGTCTTAATGACGCCGTCGCTGTATGTGCCGTAGGGATAGGCCATGCCGCGGACAATGGTACCGAACTGCCTTTCCAGGTTCTTCCTGTCTTTGAGGATTTCCCTGGCCACCATGGCCGGCGGCAGTTGCTCGAGGAAGGGATGGGTCAAGGCATGAACGGCGATTTCATGCCCGGAATTCAGGAAGGTTTCGGTAACCTGCCTTTCTGTCATTCTGCGGTGGATCTGGCCTTTGGGATAGGCCGTACCTTCCGGGGCATACAGTCCGCTGTTGAGATTGAAAGTGCCCTTAAGCCCGTGCCTGTTCATGATTTCAACCAGGCGCATGTCCTGCTCCACACCGTCGTCATAGCTTAGGGTAAGAGCTTTTGCTCTGCCATGAGGGAACCTGAGAAAAATGCAGGCCATCTGTTATTACCCCCTTCTTGCCAACTCTGTTATATCAATTGCTTTTTGAGCATGTCAAGCAAGAGCTGATAGAGCAATCATGTCCTTGCTATGGCTGAAAAAACCGGCAGAAATACTGCAACGTTGAAAGAATATATCCAGAAATTTAACATCTGATTGGACGATAAACACCGGATCCGACGGATGTATCCATTGGAAAATTCTTGGCCTGTAACCCCCTGTCTGTTATGTTTGAACCACAAGGGGGAATTTTACCTGCTCTATCCCATGGCATACACCCTCATCTTCAGCGCATTATGGTTCCTTTACTTCTCAAAATCGAAACGGTTCAAAAAACAGTCCATGGAAGCCTGAGAGAGGAGACCCGGGGCTTTTCATTCAGGCATAAGACCAAAGTTTTCATCATTACAGCACATGGCAGGTATCCCATGTGCTTTTTGATCTGTTGATTTCCGTACATATGTTCGATATAATGGGTATGGTTTATGGAAGGACTGAACGGATGCATAATAAACCTGAAGCGATATAAAAGGAAGAAAACGTCATGGAAAACTGCATCAGAATTAAAGGTGCCTGCGAGCATAATCTGAAGAACATCGACCTGGAAATACCCCGGGACAAGCTGGTCGTGATCACCGGTCTCAGCGGTTCGGGAAAATCGTCCCTGGCCTTCGATACCATCTACGCGGAAGGCCAGAGGCGTTATATGGAGTCCCTTTCGTCTTACGCACGTCAGTTCCTGGGACTGATGGAAAAACCGGACGTAGAGTCCATTGAAGGCTTGTCGCCGGCCATCTCCATCGATCAGAAGACCACATCCAGGAATCCCCGCTCAACGGTAGGAACGGTAACCGAGATCTACGATTATTTCAGACTCATGTTTGCCAGGATAGGCGTGCCCCATTGTCCCGAATGCGGCAGGGAAATCGCCCAGCAGACGGTGGACCAGATGGTGGACGCGGTGATGGCCCTGGAACAAGGCACGCGCATCCAGGTCCTGGCTCCTGTTGTCCGGGGAAGGAAGGGCGAATACACAAAGCTCATCCAGGATGTCAGAAAGAAAGGCTATGTTCGTGTCCGCATCGACGGAGAGGTTATGGAAATTAACGATGACATCCGCCTGGACAAGAACAGAAAGCATACCATTGAAATCGTGGTGGACAGGCTCATCATCCGTGAAGATATCCAAAAACGCCTGACCGATTCCATAGAAAGCGCCCTGAACCTGGCCGGCGGCCTTTTGGTCATCGATGTCATCGGCAAGGAAGAAATGCTGTTCAGCCAGAACTATGCCTGCCCCGATTGCGGGATCAGCATTCCGGAGCTGACACCGCGGATGTTTTCTTTCAATAATCCTTATGGGGCATGTCCCGAATGCAGCGGTCTGGGCGTGCTGTTCAAGATGGACCCGGACCTGATCATTCCCGATAAGACAAAGTCCCTGGCGGAAGGAGCCGTAGCATGCGCCGGCTTTAACTTTTCCAGCGAAGATGCCTACGGAAGGATGTACCTGGACGCCATGGCGAGGCATTATGGCTTCAGCGTGGACACGCCCGTGAAGGATCTGCCTGAAGACATCCTCGACAAGATCCTGTATGGTACCCGTGGGGAGAAGATCAGAGTCGAGTATCACAAGGACTATGGCAGCGGTACCTTCATGAGTTCCTTCGAGGGCATCGTCAACAGCTTGGAACGGCGCTACCGGGAGACCAAGTCCAACGGCATGAAGGAATACTACGAATCCTTCATGAGCCAAACGCCCTGCCCGGTATGCCAGGGCAAGCGCCTGAAAAAGGAAAGCCTGGCCGTTACGGTGGGCGGGAAGAATATCCATGAGATTTGCCTTATGTCGGTTCGGGAGTGCATGGCTTTCTTCGAGAACCTGGAGCTGAAGCCCAGGGATGCGGCCATCGCCGCACAAGTCCTTAAGGAGATCCGTGCCCGCCTCAAGTTCCTGATGGATGTGGGGCTGGACTACCTGACCCTGTCCCGGGCAGCGGGTACATTGTCCGGCGGTGAGGCGCAGCGCATCCGGCTGGCAACCCAGATAGGCTCCGGGCTCATGGGCGTCCTCTACATTCTTGACGAGCCCAGCATTGGCCTTCACCAGCGGGACAACGAGCGCCTTCTCGCAACCCTTAAGCGGCTGCGGGATCTGGGGAATACGCTCCTGGTGGTTGAGCATGATGAGGACACCATGTATGCGGCGGATTACATCATCGATATGGGCCCGGGCGCAGGCGAGCAGGGCGGAAGAGTGGTTGCCCAGGGCACCGTCGAGGACATCAAGAAGAATCCCAATTCCATCACGGGAAAATATCTGAGCGGCGCCATACGCATCGAGGTACCCGAAAAGAGAAGGGAATATAACGGCAAGGTTATCCGGATCCTGGGAGCCCGGGAAAACAACCTGAAGGATATCGATGTGGATATTCCACTGGGCGTATTTACCTGCGTGACAGGGGTGTCGGGCTCCGGCAAGAGCACCCTGGTGAATGAGATCCTCTACAAGAAACTCGCCAACAAGCTGAACCACGCCAAGACCAAGGCTGGCCAGCACCGCGACATGCTGGGGCTTGAGCATCTGGACAAGGTGATCAACATCGATCAGTCGCCCATCGGTCGGACCCCCCGTTCCAATCCGGCTACCTATACCGGGGCCTTCGACCTGATCCGCAGCCTGTTTGCCGAAACGACAGATGCCAAGATGAGAGGCTATTCTGCCGGGCGCTTCAGCTTCAACGTGCGCGGCGGAAGATGCGAGGCCTGCGCCGGTGACGGCATCATCAAGATCGAAATGCATTTCCTCCCCGATGTTTATGTGCCCTGCGAGGTCTGCAAGGGGAAGCGCTATAACCGCGAGACGCTGGATGTCAAATACAAGGGTAAGAACATTGCCGATGTGCTGGACATGACGGTGGATGAGGCCCTGAAATTCTTCGAGAACATACCCAGGATCCAGAAAAAGCTGCAGACCCTGCATGAGGTGGGCCTGGGTTATATCCGCCTGGGACAGCCGGCCACCACCCTTTCGGGCGGCGAGGCCCAGCGGGTCAAGCTGGCCACCGAGTTGTCCAGAAAGGCCACCGGCAGGACCATGTATATCCTGGACGAGCCCACCACCGGCCTTCATATGGCCGATGTCCACAAGCTCATCGAGGTCCTGCACCGGCTGGTGGATGCCGGCAACACGGTGGTAGTCATAGAGCATAACCTGGACGTGATCAAAACAGCCGATCACATCATCGATCTGGGTCCGGAAGGCGGTGACCGCGGCGGACAGATCGTGGCCTGCGGAAGGCCGGAAGAGGTTGCCCGCGTTAAGGAGTCCTATACGGGCCAGTTCCTGAGTAAACTTTTGCCCGGCTGCTGATAGCGTGGAAATGTTTTCTAATTTGCCTTTGGATTTTGCCTTTGGATTGATACAGTCAGAGATACGCTTTTGAAAGCCTTAACCGGCCTGCCATGCACCTTTGAAGGGTATTTGGCAGGCCGTTTTTTTTTGCAGGCTTTTGTGCCATGTAGGAGGGTGCCTGATATATAAGGTGATCATAGTGTAAAGTTTATGTAGGAATCAAAAATCAGGTTGCCTTCTCGATGTGGTATAGTTTTCAAGTAACCCACACAGAAACATGAAAAATATACTGAGAGTAATGAACATTTACTGTATTATTCAATCAGAGATGAAACAGTAATTGATCATGACAGCAGAAATACAAGAAGAAGGATTATCAAACTTAAGGGTATGGAAAAAGATATTTTCTTATTTTGTGGAAACACTGAAGCTTTTATATCATGAAGAAGGCAGGTACTTATCTATACCTGTTCTTAGGGGGTAATGGCATGAAACTTTTATAAAGGCAGATATGGATATACTATGTTTTTAATTTCCTGAATAGATTTATGGTTTATTTCCCTGTACTGGTCCTGTTTTTAAACCATAAAGGTTTTGATCAAGTACAGGTAATGATGCTCATGACCGCCTATAACATGTGTTTTGATGATGGGCTTTGCTAAAAACCTGCTTGGAGTTATTTTCCCTATCTTATTATTCTTTATCATGGGTCTTGTCAATCCCTGGCTACAGAAGTATTGGGAGTCGGAGATTCCTTCAACTCAAAGAGCAACGGCTTCTTCAATCAACAGTTTTGCATCTTCCTTATTATTCGCGCTTGCAGCAGTGCCCATAGGTTACTTAAGTGATAATATTAGTGTCTTTTATGCCTTTCAGTTCCCCTCTTTTGCGTATGCTTTGTTCCTTTTAATAATATTAATTTTACTAAAAACCAATAAGGCTAAGGAGAAAAGCTTATGAAGGAATGTAATGGTGGTAATATCCATGCTGCCGTAAAAAACAGCGTCAAAATGAAATTAGGCTGAACAGGAAGAAGGAAAAAAGCAAAAGGTGATCATATCCTTTCTTTGGCATGGATCTTTATGGTACAATCAGTTCATATATTTGACGCCCTGGCCGGCTCGCCGTGTGCCAGCAGGCCGGCTTTTTTAAGCGGAGGGAAAGCTATGAGGTGCAAATCATACGCCGTTTTGGCTTTTTTGCTGGTCATATCCCTGGCAGTTACGGGATGCGGAAGGTTTGAAGTATCTGATAATGCGCAAGTAAGCGAAGAACAGGCAGACATCGCCACACCGGTACCGAACGCCGAAACACCTGAACCGGTGGACGAGCCCGGGGCGGCCGGGGAATTGATTCCCTTTGCCGAAAGCCGGGGCCTTCAACTGCTTTACGGTTATATGGATCAGGACGGCAACGTTGTGATCGAGCCCCGGTTCGGCAGCGCAGAACCCTTCTATGCATGCGGTCTGGCTGTTGTGAAAGATACCAACGGCAAATCGGGGCTTATCGACAGGACCGGAAAGTTTCTGGTGAAACCCGAGGCTGACAGCATCAGTTACAGCGATGGCGTTTTCATTGTGTTGATCTACGGAGAGGATACCGCTGCACGTGCCTACGATGAAAACGGCACGCTGCTTTTTGAGAAAGATTACATTTACCCGTTCAGCGAGGGCCTTTCCCGTTGGTATTCAGACGGAACCAGGGGCTATATCGACAAAACGGGAAAACTGGTACTGGAGGTCCCCTACAAGAACATAGACAATTTCTATGACGGCATCGCCATGGTTTCCATGGAGTATGACGGGCCTTCCTTTTTCATTGACAAGCAGGGGAACGATCTGACCGATACCATCTCTTCGGGGCTGCGCATGTTTAAGGATGAAGCATCCGGCCTTTTTGGCTATATGGACAAGGACGGCAACAGGGTGATAGAACCGCAGTATTATAACGCCACTCCCTTCAGGGACGGACTGGCCATTGTGTGTGTTGAGGGCAGCAACGGCCTGGTCTACGGCATCATCGACACGCAGGGGAATTACGTGCTGGCACCGGAATACTGTGGTATCAAGCGGATGCGGAACGGTTCCTTTGCCGTGGGCGAAAAAATACCCGAAGATGTCTTTGTCCCGTCCATGTATGCGGATTACAGCCGAAAAGCCCTCTTCAGCAGAGACCTGAAAAAACATACTGAATGGATTTATCTCGAACTGGACAATTTTGATGCAGATTACACCTGCGCCAGTGACGGAACGAAGGTTATTTATCTGGATGACCAGCTGAATCCGGCATCCGATCTGCCACAATTTGAGGGCCGCGGGCTCATGCTGGCAGAAGGCTCCCTGCTTAGGGGAACCATCAACGGTCAGCTGACGGTGGCCGATCGGCAGGGCAATATCCTTGTGAGGGATGAGAAGCTGACATTGTTGGGAAACGGCGTGACAGCCCGGTCGGTTACCCGTTATCCCCACGATTATACCACTGTCATGTACCCGGTCCTGGAAGGGCTGGGGGATGTATGGATTGAGGATCAACTGAACCGGTTTATCCGGGAGCAGGCGGAAAGCTACGTGAGCTTTGACGGGACATATGCCGAAGAGGACCATTATTTCTTCCCTATAACCGATATCCAGTGCTCGGTGAACATCATCAAGAACCTCTTGCACATCGAACTGTCGGTGGATGAATACTGGATAGGCGCAGCCCATCCGGGGTATGACTGGAGCAACGAATACATCAGCCTCATCGATGGCAGGCGATACGCCATCGACGACCTCTTCAAATCGCCCGATGAAGCGCGGCAACGCCTGTGTGAAAAGGTGAACGACCAAATTGCGGAGCTGGCTGAAGAATTCTATGATTTCTATGACAAGGTGGTGCCAGAACAGATACAGCGTTTCCACCTGGAGGATGACGGGCTCACCATCTACTTTGCCCAGTATGAAATTGCCCCATATGCTGCCGGAATGCCCATGTTCCATATTCCCTATTCGGAGATCATGGATCTGATCGATACGGAGGGTGATTTCTGGAAAGCGTTCAATTGATTCCGGTAATAAGAATTCTGGCAGGATTAATGCTGGCGTTCACTCTGGCGGTTACAGGCTGTGGCCGGTACGCAGAGACTGTGGGAAAGCCTGCTGGCGAAGAACCTGTTGTCACCGAAACCCCGGAGCTTTCTGTCGAGACCCCTGCTCTCCGAAAGGAACCTGAACCCTGGGAACTGATCCCCTTTGCCGAGAACCGGGGATTTGAAAAGGTCTACGGGTATATGGACCGGGACGGCCATATTGTGATCGAGCCCCGGTTTGGCAGCGCTGAACCTTTTTACGCATGCGGCCTGGTCATAGCGGGGGATGTGAATGGCAGGCTGGGACTTATCGATAAGACCGGCCAATTTGTGGCCGGTCCGGAAGCCAACAGCATCACTTATAACGATGGGGTGTTCATCGCCGTGATTTATGACGGGAGCAAGCGGGCCCGCGCTTATGACGAAAACGGCGCGTTTCTGTTTGAACAGCCGGATTGGATTTACAGGTTCAGCGATGGGCTGTCCAGGACGTATTCGGGTGGTTCCAGCGGCTATATGGATAAAAGCGGGAAAGTGGTGCTGGAGGTTCCGTACAAGGTTACCGGCGATTTCTGCGACGGTATTGCGGAGGTTTCCATGGAATACGGCGGACCATCTCTTCTCATCGATAAGCAGGGAAATGACCTGACCGCTACGGTATCTTCAGGCCTGCGCATGATCAAGGATGAACAGATCCAATTGTACGGCTACGAGGACATCAGCGGGAATTGGGTGATAGAACCCAGGTTCATTTCGGCCTCTCCCTTCAGGGACGGATTGGCCATAGTGGGGGTTAGGGACGATAAATACGGCCAATACCTGGTTTATGGCATCATCGATACCCAGGGCAATTACGTGCTGGAACCCGAATACCTCAGCGTTAAAAGAATGCGCAACGGTTCCTTTGCCGTGGGGGAGAAGCTGCCGGAGGATGCTTTTTTCCCGTCCGAATACGTGGATTTCTGCAAGCGGGCGCTTTTCAGCAAGGATCTGAAGAAGCAGACCGAATGGATCTTCCTGGAACTGGGCGATCTTGACGCAGATTACACCTGCGTCAACGATGGGAAAAAGATATACTACCTGGATGCCCAGTTGAACCCGGCCCCCGATCTGCCGCAGTTTGAGGGCCGCGGGCTCATGCTGGCCGACGGCTCCCTGCTCAGGGGAACCATCAACCAGCAGGCAACTGTTGCCGACCGGTCGGGCAACATCCTCGTGAAAGACGAGCGGCTGACCTTGCTGGAGGGTGATGTGACAGTCCGATCGGTAACCCGTTATCCCCACGATTATACTACCGTTATCTATCCGGCGCTTGAGGGATTGGCGGATGCACGCATACAGGAACAGCTGAACCGGCTGATGGAAGATGAGGCGATGGCTTTCGTGAGCATTGACGACACAGGTGCGGAAATGGAATACTATTTCTTTCCGCTGACGGATATCGACTGCAAGGTGAACATCATCAAGGATTTGGCGTATATCGAAATTAAGGTCAGCGATTACTGGCTGGGGGCATCCCATCCCGGACATTACTGGAAGAATCTATATGTCAATATCCATGACGGTAAGCTGTATACGATCGACGACCTCTTCAGATCGCCGGAACAGGCCCGGCAATACCTGAGCGGGAAGGTGAACGAAGCCGCCCAGAAGCTTGCCGAAGAATCCTACGGGTATTATGACACCGTTGGGCCTGAACAAATACGGAATTTTTACCTGGGGAAGGATGGACTTACCATTTACTTTGACCTGTACGAAATCGCCCCCTATGCGGCGGGGATACCTGAGTTCCCTATCCCCTTCTCCGAGATCATGGATCTGATTGATACGGAGGGCGATTTCTGGAAAGCGTTCAATTGACCGAGAAGAGACACCCCATCAAAACCGGAAGCATACTTCCGGTTTTTTATCCTTCAATAGGCACCATGCCGAACGAAATACCATCCGAAGGATTCGGACCGGCTCATGTCCGGTTCGTAAAAATCATAAAAACAACCAATTGAATTGTCGGGCGCAAAAGATTATAATTGGGCTTAACGCCTGATATGAGACAATCTGGAAAAGATGGAGCCTTGAGCGACCGCAAACGCTGAAAAGCTATCCATCCCGCAGAGGAATAAAAGCAAGGGAAGGGTCGCTTTGGCAGGTCGGCAAGACCCGGCCGTCAGCCGGGAAAGGATATTTTGGACGGTAGCGGCGGAGAGGCTGCGGAACCGTAGCAGAGGAAACAATAGGAAGAACCGAACGGGTAGATAAAAAAAAGGCCAAACCACCGGGGGGTTAGGTTTTAGTCTGGCCCAACAATCTTGAATGCATAACCATCATATATTATTCACCAAGTGGTGTAAAGCATGACTGGTAGAACATGAAAAACGGCTCGAGATATAGGTTTGGCTCGAGGATGAAATACGGGGGGTTCTGTCGAATACGGCATGTTTTTTGCTGTCCTTGTCCGTTTATGGAACAGGCCCGGGGTGTCCGGGAGGTTTTTATTTCCCGCGGCGGGGCAACCGTTGGGAACCCGACCGGTTCTTGGACCGTATGACCATGTCTTCAGTAAATAAAGCAACCGAACAATTATTGAACTGGATATGAGGTGTTAAGGATGCAGCACAGAGAGATGCTGAAATCTGCCAAGCGTATCGTGATCAAGGTCGGCACTTCCACGCTGACCCATGAAAACGGGAAGATGAACCTGATCCGAATGGATCGGCTGGCGCTGACCATTGCCGAGCTGATGAACGACAACAAGGAAGTCATCCTGGTGTCATCCGGGGCCATAGGCGTGGGTATGGGAAAGTTCAACCTCAGAAAGCGGCCGGATGTCATGGGCATGAAGCAGGCTCTGGCGGCCGTAGGCCAGTGTGAACTGATGAACATTTACAGCAGGCTCTTTGCGGCCTATAACCATACCGTCGCCCAGGTTCTGCTGACCAAGACCGATCTGGACGATGAAGTCAAAAGGATCAATGTCATGAACACTTTCAACAGCCTGATGGAATTCGGGGTTCTTCCCATCGTCAATGAGAACGACACGGTATCGGTGGATGAAATCCAACACCTGAACATGTTCGGAGACAATGATACCTTATCGGCCGTGGTGGCAAAGCTGGTATCGGCGGATTTGTTGATCATCCTGTCGGACGTGGACGGACTGTATGACAGGAACCCGGGAAAGAGCAAGGAATGCCGCCTGATTTCGGTTGTGGAAGATATTGATGATACCGTACTCGGCTATGCCGGCGGCAGGGGTACCAGCAGGGGAACCGGAGGCATGATCACCAAGCTGAGCGCCGCAAAAATTGCCACGGAGGCCGGCGTCAACATGGTGATTGCCAACGGTGCCAATCCCACCGTGATCCTGGATATTCTGAAAGGCGAGAATATCGGCACCCTGTTTTTGAGAAAAGAGAAAAAGCAGGACGGCGCAGTGAGCGTGTGATTTTATCATAAAAAACCATAGTACAAAAAAGAGGCCTCGCACCACGGGCCTCTTTTTCTAGTTTTCCTGATGAATGTTCAGCCGTTAACCTTGTCTTTAAGCGCCTTACCTGCTTTGAAAACAGGGGCCTTGGAAGCAGGGATAGTGATTTCTTCCTTGGTCTGAGGGTTGCGGCCCTTCCTTGCAGCCCTTGCTTTCACCTCAAAGGTACCGAATCCGACAAGAACAACCTTTTCCTGCTTGGACAATGCTTCTTCAACAACTGACATGAAAGCGTCGATAGCAGCCTCGCTATCCTTCTTGGTAAGACCGGATTTCTGTGCTACAGCGCTTATGAGTTCAGCCTTATTCATTAGGAATTACCTCCTGCACAAAATTTCGTCAATCATTTTATAACGCGTTCTTAATAAAGTCAAGGATTTATGCACGTTTCCCAAAAAGGTGAGGACCAAAGGCCCATATAGAGCCGAAAAACATCAGGTTTCAAATGGTGAAAATACGGTTGTTCCGCAGGTTTCAGGTGTGATCCTGCGACCGGCAGGGTATGTCAGGAAATGTTGCCGAAAAGCCCTGCGTTTGATAATCCCCGAAAAAAATTATATAATGGATTCGGCAAAGGGATTTTCCGGTCTTTATCAAGCGTTTTAGGTCGCAAACGGATCATTTATGCGGAGGGCTTGGCATATGTCTGTATTGTATTATTATGTGCCGGCGGACAGCGTGCGCGACATCATCGATTGCGGCATCAAGCTATCCCAGTGGTATGACCGGGAACTGGATTTTGGTGAGCCGCGTGGGCGCCGTAAGGTTCTGCGCGCCCTTATCAATCCCTGGGATGAGCCTGACAAGTCCAGGGACAAGTCTTATTGCTGCTTAAGGCTTGATCTGGACCCGAAAGAATGCCGGGTGGGCGATGCCGATCTCTTCCGGATGGGCCTTTCAGAGCCCTCCCTGATGGAGCGCTATTTAAGGACGTTGGTTCCGCTCTCCGATTATCGTTTCGGCACGTTCCGAAGCCCCGAATGCCTTGTCTTTACTTCCATTCTGCCTGAGCAGATTGAATTGACCGGAAAAGTGCAGGACACACCTGTCCTGTTTGAAAACTCGGAGGCTTTGTACCTGGGCAACCTCCTTGAGAAGTTTGAGCAGCAGTGTCAGGATTCCGGAAACACGCTGATCTATGCGTATTGTCGTTATCTTGAGTCCTTGGGAAGCATGCGCCGTATAGAAAACAGGGATCTGGGGATTTCGGTCTTCCTGGAACCGGATACCGATGCCTACTTCATCACCAGAACCCCTTGATGACGGAGGAATTTTTATCGACAAGAAGCAAAGAAAAAACAACGAACCTGTCCATAACAGCGATATTCTTGCCCTGCTTGCTTCCGCCGGAGACGGCTATGTTTCGGGGGAGCAGCTCAGTCGGTCGCTGAATATTTCCAGAACAGCCGTATGGAAGCGGATTGCCACCCTGAAGAAGGAGGGATATCTCATCGACGCTTCCACAAGGAAGGGGTATCGCCTGCTTTCCCATAAAACCTGTTACGGAAAATCGGGCATACAGAGCCTTCTCAATACAAAGTTTCTGGGACGGGAGCTGCATTTCCGACAGTCTGTTGAATCAACCAACAATGTTTTAAAAAACCTTGCCAACTCCGGTGCGGTCCACGGAACGGCCGTCATTGCCAATGAGCAGACAAAAGGCCGGGGGCGGCTCGGACGGGAATGGGCATCGACGGCTGACAAGGGCATATGGATGTCCATCCTGCTGCGGCCGGATATCCACCCGAACAGGGTCCAGTCTGTCACGCTGGCTGCAGCCGTTGCAGTATGCCGGGCTATTGAGCCCGTTCTTGAAGAAAAACCCGGCATAAAATGGCCGAATGATATTTTAATTGCAGGAAAAAAGGTATGCGGCATCCTGACGGAACTTTCGGCCGAGGCGGAGAAGGTCTCCTGGGTGATCGTGGGTATTGGTCTCAACACCCATTTTGCGCCCGACGATTTTCCGGAGGAATTGCGGGACAAAGCCACATCCCTCATCCAGCACCTGAAGCGGGGAACGGTGTTGGATCGAACCCGTTTGGCCGCTGAAATCCTCAACCGGCTTGAGCCGGTCTATGAAGACTTCATCAGGAACGGTCCCGAATCCATGCTCAGGGAATGGAGGGAACGCTCCGTTACCCTTGGGCGGATGATCGAACTGATTCATGGGCAGGAAACCTTGCGCGCACTGGCTTTGGATGTGGGGGAGGACGGCCGGCTGGTGGTGCGGTTGGAGGATGGCAGCACCCGCGAAGTCTTTTCAGGCGAGATCAGCCTCCGATATGATTGAACATCCATAAAAAAGCGGATAACGGGGGCTTCACCCTTTCGAGGAATTGTTGTATGATAATGTGGATTAGCTTTGACATAAGCCCCGGAACACGACTTGGAATGGGAGGTATTTATGGAAAACCAGAACAACCAGAATAAGGCCAGTGAGAATCAGAACAACCGCAAACCGGACAACAGGGGAAACAGTCAGAGCAAGGTTCAGAACAACGGCCAGGATAAAAAGGTCTCCATCCGGATTGGCGGCAATAAGAATCGCGGCCAGAACAACGGACAGATTGCCGCAGCAAAGGGCAAGGAAGCTCAAAAAACCAATGACAAGGCTGCCCAGGACAACCAGGCGAAGGAGAAGGCGGAGCATCGCTATGGTCAGCAGGGCAGGTTCGGAAGAAACAACAGCCGGTCCCATCACGAGTCACTTAACCGATCTGCCAGGACAAAGAGGGAAGAGACCTTGGATGATATTCGGGCCGATATCGAGCAGATTGAGAAGGATATCCAATTTGAAATCAAGCAAATCAGAAGTATCAAGCTTGGCCTTTAGGGGAATGCCATCCCGGGTTTCAGCGTGGAGGAATTTGCGGTATGCTTCTTGCCATTGATGTTGGAAATACCTATACAGCCATCGGAGTCTTTCAGGGCCGGACGCTCATCGGGCATTGGCGCATGTCCACCAGCAAGGAACGCACTTCTGACGAGATCGGCATGTTCCTGCTATCCGTGCTGAAGCATGCCGGGCTTGGGCCGGAATTGCTTTCGGATGTGATCATGTGCACCGTTGCGCCTCCTGTCACGCATGCCATGTCCAGCGCCATTGTCAAGTACATGGACAAAAAGCCCATTCTGGTTGAGCCGGGCATTAAGACGGGTATCAACATCAAATATGAGAACCCGCGTGAGGTCGGGGCGGACAAGATTGCCAATGCGGCCGCCGCCATAAAGCGTTACGGCGGTCCCGTCATCATCGTTGATTTTGGCACGGCCACCACCTTTTGTGCCGTCAATTCCAAACGGGACTACCTTGGCGGCGTGATCTGCCCGGGCATGAAGATTTCTGCCGAAGCCCTTTTTGAAAAGGCTTCCAAGCTTCCGCGGATCGAGATTCTGAAACCGAAGCATGTTATCGGAAGAAACGTTGTCACCAGTATGCAGTCCGGTATCGTCCATGGTTATGTGGGACAGGTGGATCATATCGTCAGCCTGATGAAACAGGAAATAGGCGAAGAAGGTGTAAAGGTTGTGGCAACAGGGGGTATGGCCAGGCTCATCGCATCGGAATCAAGGACCATTGACGAAGTGAATCCATTCCTGACGCTGGAAGGTCTTCAGGTGATCTATGAGCTGAATTATCCCGGCTGAACCTATATAACACAATCAAAACTAAAGAATAGAAGAGAAATCACAAGCAATGGCGAGATATTTTTTAATAATGAAGAATAATTGCTGGTATCCAATGGAATTCTAAAATTATGGTTGTTTGATCCATGTAGTGAAATTGTTTAATATTGTATTAGCACTCAACGGGGTTGAGTGCTAACAAGTTTATAGCCCGTTCACTTGATTCGGGAAAAAATACAAGGAGGGTGAATACATGAACATCAAACCACTGGCAGACAGAGTCGTTATCAAGATGCTGGAAGCCGAAGAAACCACAAAGAGTGGCATTGTTCTGCCCGGTTCAGCCAAGGAAAAACCCCAGGTTGCCGAAGTGAAGGCTGTTGGTCCCGGCACTGAAGAGGTCAAGATGGAAGTAAAGGTAGGAGATAAGGTTCTCATCAGCAAGTATGCCGGAACCGAAGTGAAGATTGATGGCGAAGAATATACCATTGTCAAGCAGGGTGACATCCTTGCGATAGTGGAATAAAGAGGAGGCGGGAATAATGGCAAAAGACATCAAGTTCGGTGAAGAAGCAAGAAAAGCGTTAGAAGCAGGAGTCAACAAACTGGCCAACACAGTAAAAATCACGTTAGGTCCCAAGGGAAGAAACGTCGTATTGGACAAGAAATTCGGATCCCCGCTCATTACCAATGACGGTGTTACCATCGCAAAGGAAATCGAACTGGAAGATCCCTTTGAAAACATGGGAGCCCAGTTGGTTAAGGAAGTAGCCACAAAGACCAACGATGTGGCCGGTGACGGTACCACAACCGCTACCGTACTTGCCCAGGCCATGATACGGGAAGGCCTGAAAAACGTGGCTGCCGGCGCTAACCCCATGATTCTCAAGAGAGGTATCCAGAAGGCAGTGGATGCTGCCGTTGCAGGTATACAGGAAATTTCCCAGAAGGTTAAAGGCAAGAAAGACATTGCCCGCGTCGCTTCCATTTCCGCTAATGATGACACTATCGGCGAATTGATAGCGGAAGCCATGGAGAAGGTGTCCAATGACGGCGTTATCACCGTTGAGGAATCCAAGACCATGGGGACCAACCTGGAAGTTGTTGAGGGTATGCAGTTCGATCGCGGTTATGTTTCCGCATACATGGTCACCGATACCGAGAAGATGGAAGCTGTGATGGAAGAGCCCTACATCCTCATTACCGACAAGAAGCTTTCCAATGTTCAGGAACTTCTGCCCATCCTGGAGCAGATCGTTCAGCAGGGCAAGAAGCTGGTTATCATTGCCGAGGATGTAGAAGGCGAAGCTCTGTCCACGCTGATCGTCAACAAGCTCCGCGGCACCTTCACCAGCGTTGCTGTCAAGGCTCCCGGCTTTGGCGACAGAAGGAAGGCTATGCTTGAGGATATCGCCATCCTGACCGGCGGCCAGGTTATCACCCAGGAACTGGGCCTTGACCTCAAGGAAGCCAAGCTCTCCATGCTCGGCCGTGCTGAGAAGGTTGTTGTCCAGAAGGAGAACACCATCATTGTCGGCGGCAAGGGCGACCAGAAGAAGATCAAGGACAGGATTGCCTCCATTAAGGCCCAGATCGAGGAGACAACCTCCGACTTTGACAGGGAGAAGCTCCAGGAAAGGCTTGCCAAGCTTGCCGGCGGCGTAGCCGTTATCCAGGTGGGTGCAGCTACCGAGACCGAGATGAAGGAGAAGAAGCTGCGCATCGAGGACGCTTTGGCCGCGACCAGGGCTGCTGTCGAAGAAGGCATTGTTTCCGGCGGCGGTACGGCCTTCATCAACGTTCAGCCTAAGGTTAAGGCGCTGCTGGATACCCTGTCCGGCGATGAGAAGACCGGCGCCCAGATCGTTCTGCGTGCTCTGGAGGAACCCATCAGGCAGATTGCGGCCAACGCAGGTCTTGAGGGTTCGGTTATCCTCGAAAAAGTACGCAACAGCGAGCCCGGTATTGGCTTCGATGCCCTCAATGAGCAGTATGTCAACATGATCGAGGCCGGTATCGTGGATCCTGCCAAGGTTACACGTTCCGCTCTCCAGAATGCCGCTTCCATTGCATCCATGGTTCTGACCACCGAGAGCCTTGTAGCCGACAAGCCTGAAAAGCCCGATCCGGCTGCCGCAGGCATGGGTGGCGGAATGCCCGGCATGATGTAATCAGTTAAGCTATTTGTTACAGATATAATCTCCGGTAAAGAGTTTACCAGGGAAACGCCCGTCCGGAATGCTCCGGCAGGCGTTTCCCTTTTTCCGACACCTTGCAGCAAAAAACTAAAAGGCTTATAATAAATAGCAAATTGAATAGTGCATGGCGGTGCATGAAAATGCCTGCGCCTATGCAGAGGGAAGCGGGTGAAAAGCCCGCACTGTCCCAGCAACCGTGAAGCTGACAAAGACGGCGTATGCCACTGGATCGCTGATCTGGGAAGGTGCCGTTTGCGGATGAAGCCAAGTCGGGAGACCTGCCGCCATGTTTGGTTTCTTCTGGGTAAAGAGCAAGCTCTGAAAGGCTTGTTTGATGGATTGTGCGCACGATCCTGCCCGCTTGAAGAAAGCGGGTTTTTTGTTGAATAGGCCTTACCTTGAAGAAACACCTGTTTAAAGAGTCAAATCTTTGGAGGTGTTTTTTTCATGAGAAAAATCCTGTCGCTGGTCATGATTGCTGTGTTGATCTTAGCCTCTGCGGGCTGCGGCGAGGGCTCTGCCGGAAGTCAGGGCATTAAGCTCGTCGACAGCAGAGGTGTTGAGATAACCCTGGAATCTGCACCCCGTTCCATTGTTTCCTTAAGCCCGGCCAACACGGAGATCCTTTATGCCCTTGGCGCCGGGGATCAAATCATCGCCGTGAGCGAATACTGCAACTACCCCGAGGAAGCATTAAGCAAACAGCAGCTTCCCACCGGCGAGAAGCTGAGTGTGGAGGCTTTGGTCGCTTTAAAGCCGGATATGGTGATCATGAGCAAAATGAATGCCATGGAGGACCAAATTGCCCAGATGGAACAAGCGGGGATCAAGGTGGTTGTTACAGAAGCCAACAGCCTGGATGAGACCTATGCCATGATCAGGCTGGTGGGACAAGCCATTGGCAAGGGAAAAGAAGCCGACGAGCTGGTGGCAGGCATGCAGGACAGTTTTGCGGCCCTGAAAAAGAAGGCTGAAGGAAGGAAGCCCAAGAGCGTGTACATCGAGGTATCCCCTCTCCAGTACGGCCTGTGGTCCTGCGGCAAGGGAACGTTTGTACAGGAGCTCCTGGACATCGTTGGGGCAAAGAATATCTTTGATGATGTAACGGGATGGAGCGCCGTTTCGGAAGAGCAGGTTATCGAAAGGAATCCGGATATCATCGTCACCACGCTAAGCCCATTAACCGGAATTGAAGACCCCGTGGGTGAGATCATGGGTCGTTCCAACTGGTCGGAAATCACCGCCGTAAAGGAAGGCCGGGTTTATATGCTGGACGCGGACATGCTGAGCAGACCCGGGCCCAGGCTGGTGGATGCTGCCAAGGAACTGCTGGAAATCACGGAATAACATCATCGACTATGGGTTCTATGACGGACCGTTCGCTTAAGATGACCATAAGGGGGAAGTTTTTTTGACGGAAACAAGAGGCAGGCTCGTGAAAAAGGCAAGGAGCCTGTTGGTTTATCCGTTAAGCTGCATACTGTTCATAGGCGTTTTGTTCATCGCCATTTCCCTGGGAAGTGTCCCGGTATCCCTGTCCGATGCCTGGAACATCCTGATTGGCTATCTTTTCGGGATAGGAGACATGGCAGGGATACGGAGCGGTACGGTAACCATTATCGCCATGGTACGCCTCCCGCGTGTCCTTCTGGCCGCCATGACCGGCGGCGCCCTGTCCCTGGCGGGAGCCGTGATGCAAAGCCTGTTGAAGAATCCCCTGGCGGATGGTTCAACCCTGGGTGTCTCTTCGGGCGGAGCGCTGGGCGCCGTACTGTCCATTGTACTGGGCCTGCGCCTCAGCGTTTTCCCCGAGTTGGGGCTGGCCTTAAGCAGCGTTACCGCTTCCTTCCTGTCGTTGATTCTGATCCTGGCACTGACCTACAAGATTGACCGAAGCCTTTCCACGAACACCATCATCCTGACCGGCGTGATCTTTTCCATGCTGGCGGGGAGCATCACCAGCCTCCTGGTTATGCTTTCGGGAGACAGCCTGAAACAGGTGGTGTTCTGGTCCATGGGGTCCTTTTCAGGAAAGGGTTGGGAACATGTGGCGTTAATGGCGCCTGTCTTCATCCTCGGCAGCCTCGCCATGATCGTTTTCTCAAAAGAGCTCAACGCCTTTTCCCTGGGCGAGGAGCAGGCGCGCTATATCGGCGTGGACACCAGAACCGTCAAACTGGTTTTGTTGATCCTGACAGCCTGCCTCATCGGCGTTTCGGTTTCGGTCAGCGGTACCATAGGCTTTGTGGGCCTTGTGGTGCCTCATATCACCAGGATGATCACGGGGCCGGATCATAGAAAGCTTTTGCCCGCGACCCTGATCTTCGGCGGGATCTTCATGGTCCTGACCGATCTGCTGTCGAGGACGCTGCTAAGCCCGGAAGAGTTTCCGGTGGGGGTTGTAACCTCTTTTGCCGGCGCGGTGATTTTCATCATCATATTCTATCGCTACAACAAACGACCGGGCAGTAAGGCATGGCCGGGGTAAGCCTGCGCCATAAGCTTCTGGAAAGGATGGACCGGGAATAGAACATGCTGGAGATTCAGGATCTGAGCGTTCAACTGAACCATAAAACCATTGTGGAAGGTGTTTCCTTCCATGTGAGTGAAAACGACTTTTTCATGCTGGTGGGGCCCAACGGTGCCGGGAAAACCACCTTGATCAAGGCCATCATGCGCATCCACAAATACCGTGGAAAGGTGCTCCTGAACGGGCGTGACATCCTGTCCATCCGTCCCAGGACCCTGGCTTCCCTTGTAGGGGTGCTGGCCCAGGAACATCAGCCCCAGTTTCCTCACACGGTCTATGAAGTGGTCAGCCTGGGCCGGTATGCCCACATGAAGGGACTGTTCGGCACGCTGGGGCGGGAGGATAAGGACAAAATTCAAAAGGCACTTGTCATGACCGGCCTGGACCAAATGGCGGACCGGTCGGTGCTGACCCTCTCAGGCGGCGAGCTGCAGAGGGTTTACCTGGCACAGGTCCTGGCACAGGATCCAAGCCTTCTCATCCTGGATGAGCCGGCTAATCATCTGGATATCAAGTATCAGATTTCCCTCTTTGATATTATCAAGGAATGGTCCAGGGCCCCGGGCAAAGCGGTGCTGGCGGTGGTCCACGATCTCAACACCGCTTTACGCTATGGAACCCGGGCGCTTCTCATGCATCAGGGAAAGGCCTATGCCCAGGGAGAAGTCCGCCAGGTATTCAACCGGGAGAATCTGAAAGCCATCTACTCGGTGGATGTGGCCCAATGGATGACGGATCTCCTTAGGCAATGGACATGAACCGGGAAAACGCTATATCCCTTCGAACAAAGCTTCGCCGTTGGTCTTGATGACATTGGCGTACCACCAGGCGGAGTCCTTGATGGTCCGCTTCTGGGTTTCAAAATCCACGTAAACCAGGCCGAAACGCCTGTCATAGCCTTCAGCCCACTCGAAATTGTCCAGGATGGACCACTGGAAATAGCCTTTCACATTCACGCCGTCGGCGATGGCGCGATCCAGTTCCAGGAGATACCGGCGCAGGTAATCAATCCGCTGGGGGTCGTGGACCTTGCCGTCCAAAGAAACCCAGTCCTGGTTGGCGATCCCGTTTTCAGTGATATAGATGGGAAGCCTGTAACGCTCATAATAGAAACGCGGTCCCCAGTAGAGGCTCTTCGGCGTGACCGGCCACCCGTTATGCGCCTTGGGCATGCCTGTTTTGTAAGGAACGTCTTTCGGCAGCCCGTCCGGGCCTTTGCGTACCTGTGGGGAGGTGTAGATGTTGAGTCCCAGAAAATCAATGGGCTGTGCCATGGTCTCAAGATCCTCGGGACGGATCTCCGGGACCAGATCCCCGAAGGTCTGGTAATAGCCTTCCGGATACTTTCCAAGGAGCATGGGATCAAACCAGAGACCGGCGCTCCACAGTCCCCCGGATATGCCGTGAAAGCCAAAGATGGCCTGCCTGGCCGCTTCAATATCTTCCGGGGACTGGGTGCAGGGGATGGAAGTGCTGCCCACCATGGCAAGCCCGATGCGGGGCTTGGTCTTTGCGCTGCTGCGAATGATCTTCACCGATTCCCCGTGAGCGATAAAAACATGGTGCGCCATGGCCAGGATATCCTTTACCGGCATTTTGAGGCCCGGCGCATGGGTGCCGTTATAATGCCCCAGCACCAAAAAGCACTGAGGTTCATTAAGGGTGATCCAGTTCCGTACCCTGTCGGACAGCTTGTCCACGATGACCTGCGTGTACTCGGCAAACCATTTGGGGCTGTCTGGGCTGAGCCATCCGCCCTTCTCCTGGAGCGCCTGCGGATATTCCCAGTGGAACAGTGTGACATAGGGCGTAATGTTTTTGGCCAACAGGGTGTCTATCAGTCGGTCATAAAAATCAAGACCGTCTGCGTAAACCTTTCCGATGCCGTCCGGAATCACCCGCGGCCAATTGATGGACAGCCGGTAAACCGGATATCCCAGTTCCGACATGATGGAAACATCTTCCTCATAGCGATGGAAATGGTCACAGGCTGTATCCCCTGTGTCGTGATTGGCGATCGCGCCTTCTTTTTTGACAAACTCATCCCAGACGCTCGGGCCCTTCAGGCCTTCATAGGCTGCGCCCTCTATCTGGTAGGATGCTGCGGCAACTCCCCATACAAAATCGGGGGGGAAATGTGAGCGTGACATGCAATCTCCACCTTGTATCAAATTATTACTTTTAGTATACTGGATTCACCATTATTTGTTAAATAAAAATCTTTGTTATTCTATCGAAATCTTCTCACGATGTGGTGACAGTCATGCAGGTTGTACCCATTGATTTCAGTCAGATTGTTCCCCGCGTATTGAAAGCTTATTACTATTCGGACGGCAAAAAATACGGGAAGCGCTTCGAACTCAAGGAAAGATCCATTTATGACTATGAGATCGAGTTGATCACCTTCAGTGCGGGCGGGATGTACATAGACAAAGTGTATTATCCCGTTGCCAAAGGGGATATCATTTTCCGCAAACCCGGCCAGACTACCAAGGCCGTTCTGCCCTATACCTGCTATGCGGTCATCCTGGATATTATGGACAATACCGGAAAGGATTCGGCCGCATACGACTTTAACAAACCGCAGGCATACCAGCAGCTTTACACCTGCCCCGCCCTTGAACGCATTCCTCCCATTATCAAGGCGACGGCATTTGAGCAATATTCGGTGCTTTTTGATGCGATATTGAAGGAATACATCAATCCCGGTCCTGAATCGGAGACGCTCCTGAAGGGTTATTGCCTGGAGCTTCTGTGCAGAATATCCAGGGAAGCGATCCGCCCGGAAGGCTGCCGGGGAGCCGGTTCGGCGTATCGAACCATCATCAGGCACGTTACCGAGTATGTGGAGCAAAATATATCGAAAAAAATCCTATTAAAGGATTTGGCCGCGGTGGCCGGGATGAGCCCCAATTATTTCCACCGGGTGTTCACCAAAACCATGGGAATGACGCCCAACGCTTTTATCATATCCAAAAAAATGAGCAAGGCCAGGGAACTTCTGGCCACCACCGGTGATACCATCGCGACCATTTCAGAAAAATGCGGGTTTGACAATGTAGCTTATTTTTCCTATGTTTTCAGGCGTTATTCAGGCATAACGCCCAGCGCCTTCAGGATAGCCTATTCCTATCCTGTCGGACAGGACTGATAATATTTATGTGAAGGTGGCGATGGTATGTCGGAACACTATTATACGGAGAAACCGCAATCAGAAATTAAGGAATCCCGATTCGACTGGCGGATTGCCGGAAATATCCTCACATTTGTGTCGGTAAGCGGCGTATTTGCCTTTGGTAACAGGGTGGATAAGGCATCCGAACTGTTGATTGCCAATTTCAAGCCATCGGGCGCGCATCCCTCCGTCCTGGACGTGGGCTGCGGCTATGGGCCCATAGCCCTGTTCATCAAGGCGCGGTATCCCCATCTGGATGTAACCGCCCTGGACATCAACGAGCGGGCTGTGGCTTATACCGCAAAAAACGCGGAACTCAACAACCTCCATGTACGCGTCCTGAAAAGCGATCTGTACAGCGCCATAGGGGAGCGGCAATATGGTGACATCGTGTCCAATCCCCCCCTGGCGGCGGGCAAGGCTGTGACCTTTCGTCTGATACAGGAAGCGGCCCTGCACCTCGTTCCGGGAGGAGCCCTCCAGCTCGTGGCCTATCACAACAAGGGCGGCGAGACGCTGAAAAAGATGATGAAGGAAACCTTTGGCAATGCGGAGGATGTGGTGAAAAGCGGCGGCATCCGGGTGTACCGTTCGGTGAAAACGTCCTGATCCGGATCTGCCGGACGGGGCTGTCTAAGGCCGATAAATCCTGCTTGACAATAAAATATGTGCGATGATACAATATTTTAGCGTGCGAACGTGCCCGTTTGCATGCTTTTGTGTTGTTGCCAATTTTATCCCAATCCGGAGGCGTAAAACATGCTTGATGGCTTAAAACGCAGGAACAGGGTTGTCGGCATCAAGGAAACCCGAAAAGCGGCTGAGGAGAACAGGCTGGAATGCCTGATTGTCGCAAGCGATGCTGATTTGCGTGTGGTCGGCCAGCTCAAGCAGTACTGTGAGGAAAAAGGGATACCCATTCATATGGCCGATTCCATGAAACAGCTGGGAAAGGCTGCGGGGATCGACGTGGGTGCTTCTGTGGTCGGTGTTTTGGCAGAACAAAAAGGGAATTAACGTTTAACCGTTAATTTATAGATCCCATAAAAAGGAAAGCAGGAGGTGAAAATGCATGCCAACTTTTAACCAGCTGGTAAGGAAGAACAGGCAGAAGGTAACCTACAAATCGACTGCGCCGGCTCTTCAGGTGGGCTTCAACACGCTGAAGAAGAAGCCGATCAAGCTGAGCAGCCCGCAGAAGAGAGGGGTTTGCACGGTAGTTAAGACCGTCACTCCCAAGAAGCCGAATTCTGCTCTTCGCAAGGTTGCGAGGGTTCGCCTGACCAACGGCATCGAAGTAACTGCCTACATTCCCGGTATTGGCCATAACCTGCAGGAACACAGCGTTGTTCTTATCAGAGGCGGCCGTGTCAAGGACCTTCCTGGTGTAAGGTATCACATCATCAGAGGAACACTTGATACCGCCGGTGTGGCAAACCGCAAGCAGGGCCGTTCCAAGTACGGTGCCAAGAGAGCGAAGAAGTAAGAATTCTTCAACTCACCCAATTCTGTTTGAATACAGGACGAATCGACGTGCGATAACGTTGTTAACATATATATGGTTTGGCTTTCCGCCTGGTTGGGCGCATGCGGGTCATGGGGTCATAGCATGGCCTTTGATGGCTGCGCAGGTACGCCGAACCTATATTTATGTCTTAACCAACGAGCGCACTGACGTACCCGGATGCTTTCGGGACGAGTACCTGTGATACCGGGTGAAATACCCGCAGTTATCATGTAAAGGAGGGAAGAATAGTGCCAAGAAGAGGACATGTACCTAAGAGAGACGTACTTGCCGATCCCATCTACAACGATAAGAAAGTCACCAAGCTTATCAACAAACTGATGCTGGATGGCAAGAAGGGTATCGCGCAAAAGATCTGTTACGGCGCCTTCGACATCATCAGGGAGAAGACGGGTAAGGATCCCCTTGAAGTCTTCGAACAGGCTCTGAACAACGTCATGCCTGTGCTGGAGGTTAAACCGCGCCGCGTGGGCGGTGCCACTTACCAGGTTCCCGTTGAGGTCAGACCTGAAAGAAGGCAGGCCCTTGGGTTGCGTTGGATTGTTGAAAACGCCAGAAAGAGAAGCGAGCGCACCATGAAGGAAAAACTGGCCGCCGAGCTGATGGATGCAACCAACAATATGGGCGGTGCCGTCAAGAAGAAGGAAGATACCCACAAGATGGCGGAAGCCAACAAAGCATTTGCGCATTATAGGTGGTAATGGTTCTATGCAGCAACAAACGCGCTACTAATCGAAAGGAGGAGATCGATGCCCAGAGAATACAGCCTTGAAAACACAAGGAACATCGGTATCATGGCACACATCGATGCAGGAAAAACCACCACCACAGAAAGAATTCTATTTTATACCGGACGTTCACATAAACTCGGCGAAACCCATGAAGGCTCCGCCACCATGGACTGGATGGAACAGGAGCAGGAAAGAGGCATCACCATTACCTCCGCCGCCACCACCGCTTTTTGGAAACATTGCAGAATCAACATTATAGATACACCCGGACATGTTGACTTTACGGTTGAGGTTGAGCGTTCCCTCCGCGTACTGGATGGCGCCATTACTGTTTTCTGCGCCAAGGGCGGTGTGGAGCCACAGTCGGAGACCGTCTGGAGACAGGCGGACAAGTATGGCGTACCGCGCATTGCTTACGTCAACAAGATGGACATCATGGGCGCGGATTTCTACAACTGCGTTCAGATGATGAAGGACAGGCTGCATGCCAATGCGGTGCCCATCCAGCTGCCCATCGGAAAGGAAGATCATTTTGAAGGCATTGTGGACCTTGTGAAGAACAGGGCCTATTACTACCGGGACGACCTGGGCAAAGTGATCGATGAAACCGATGTGCCGGATCAGATGAAGGATCTGGTGGAAGAATACCGCCTTAAGCTGATCGAGGCCGTTGCCGAACTGGATGAGACCCTGCTTGAAAAGTACCTTGGAGGTGAAGAACTCACCGAAGAGGAAATCAAGACGGGCATCAGAAAGGCCACCATTGCCAACATCATGGTTCCGGTGACATGCGGTTCGTCCTATAGGAACAAGGGTGTCCAGAAACTGCTGGACTGCGTTGTGGACTACCTGCCGTCGCCGCTGGATATTCCGCCTGTCAAGGGTGTGAAGCCCGGCACCGATGAGCCGGACGAAAGAAAAGTCAGCGATGATGAGCCGTTTTCCGCCCTGGCCTTCAAGATCATGTCCGATCCCTTTGTCGGCAAGCTGGCGTACTTCCGCGTATATTCCGGAACTCTGGAATCGGGTTCCTATGTGTACAATTCCACGAAGGACACCCGTGAGAGGGTTGGACGCATTCTGTTCATGCATGCCAACCATCGTCAGGAAGTGGACAAGGTTTACGCCGGGGATATTGCGGCTGCCGTCGGGTTGAAGAATACCACCACGGGCGATACCCTGTGTGCGGAAAACGCCCCCATCATTCTGGAATCCATGGAGTTCCCCGAACCGGTCATCAACATTGCCATTGAGCCCAAGACAAAGGCCGGTCAGGAGAAGATGAGCCTTGCCCTGCAGAAGCTGGCTGAGGAAGATCCCACATTCAGGGTTTATACCGATCCTGAGACCGGGCAAACCATTATTGCGGGCATGGGCGAGCTCCACCTGGAAATCATCGTGGATCGCCTGCTTCGTGAGTTCAAGGTTGAGGCCAATGTGGGTAAGCCCCAGGTATCCTACAAGGAAACCATCCGCAAAGCGGTCAAGGCTGAAGGCAAATTTGTCCGCCAGTCCGGTGGTAAGGGTCAGTACGGCCACTGCTGGATCGAACTGGAGCCTCTGGAGCCCGGCAAAGGTTATGAGTTCGTCAACAAGATCGTGGGCGGCGTGATTCCGAAGGAATACATTCCTGCCGTTGACGCGGGTATCCGTGACGCCATGAACAGCGGCGTCGTTGCGGGCTATCCGGTTATTGACGTACGGGCTACCGTTTTCGACGGATCCTACCATGAAGTTGACTCATCAGAAATGGCTTTCAAGATTGCCGGTTCTATCGCCTTCAAGGAAGCCATGAAGAAGGCCGATCCGGTGCTGCTTGAACCCATCATGCGCGTGGATGTCCAGACTCCCGACGAGTATCTCGGCGATGTTATCGGCGATCTGAACGCCCGCCGCGGACGCATCGACGGCATGGAACCCCGTGGCGGCGGACACAACGTGCGCGCCTTCGTGCCCCTGTCGGAAATGTTCGGCTACGCAACAGACCTGCGTTCCAAGACCCAGGGCCGCGCCACATACAGCATGGAACCTTCGCACTATGCTGAAGTGCCCAAGGCCATGCAGGAAAAGATTGTGGAAGGCCGCAAGGCAGGCGACTGAGCATTGATTTGGCGGAACCCTTCGGGTAAGAGGCCGGAGCGGTATTTCCGAAAAGCTCAAAGTATTGAATTAATATGTTAAAAATTATATAATCATGAATCATCAGCGATTCAATGAAGGAGGTTTATTTAAGAAATGGGAAAGGCTAAATTTGAACGCACAAAACCGCATGTAAACATTGGTACCATTGGGCACGTCGACCATGGCAAGACCACCCTTACCGCTGCTATTACCAAGACTCTGGCCCTTACGGACACATCCATTGAGGTAAAGGACTATAACCAGATCGACTCTGCTCCCGAGGAAAAGGAAAGAGGTATCACCATCAACACCTCTCACGTTGAGTATCAGACCGAAAACCGTCACTATGCCCATGTGGACTGCCCCGGACACGCTGACTACGTTAAGAACATGATCACCGGTGCTGCCCAGATGGACGGTGCTATCCTCGTTGTTTCCGCTGCTGACGGTCCCATGCCTCAGACCCGTGAGCACATCCTGCTCGCTCACCAGGTTGGCGTGCCGAGAATCGTTGTGTTCCTGAACAAGTGCGATATGGTTGACGACGAAGAGCTCATCGAGCTTGTTGAGATGGAGCTTCGTGACCTGCTCAGCCAGTACAACTATCCCGGCGATGAGATCCCCATCATCAGGGGTTCCGCTCTCCAGGCTCTGGAATGCGCCTCCAAGGATCCCAGCGATCCCGCTTATGCTCCCATTTTCGAGCTCATGAAGGCTGTTGACGAATACATTCCTACTCCTCAGCGTTCCGTCGACCTGCCCTTCCTGATGCCTGTTGAGGACGTCTTCTCCATCACCGGTCGTGGTACCGTTGCTACCGGTAGGGTTGAGAGAGGTACCCTCAAGGTTGGTGACGAAGTTGAGATCGTTGGTCTCACCGACGAAGCCAGAAAGACCACCGTTACCGGTGTTGAAATGTTCAGAAAGCTTCTGGATCAGGCTGTTGCAGGCGACAACATCGGCGCCCTGCTCCGTGGTATCCAGAGGACAGAAGTCGAGAGAGGTCAGGTTCTTGCAAAGCCCGGTACCATCACACCTCACACCAAGTTTACGGCTGAGGTTTACGTGCTGACCGCTGCGGAAGGCGGCCGTTCCAAGCCCTTCTTCTCCGGTTACAGACCCCAGTTCTATTTCAGAACCACCGACGTTACCGGCAACATCAAGCTGCCTGAGGGCGTTGAGATGTGCATGCCCGGCGACAGAACCACACTGACCGTAGAACTGATTACCCCTATCGCTATGGAGAAGGGTCTTACCTTCGCTATTCGTGAGGGTGGCCGTACGGTCGGCGCCGGCGTTGTTGCCAGCATCATTGAATAAGCGGTGTACGCTGAACAAAACAGGGTTTACTGCAAAGGAGGAGATTTCGGTCTCCTCCTTTTTGTATGGACCGGGAAGGATGGGCTCCGGAGGACAGGAGACCAGCAGTTTCCCGGTTTTCTGTCTTTGAAAATTGGTTTCGTATGGCTGATCGCTTGTTTCCAGACCATGCCGGGTGGGAAGATATTTATAAAGAAACACTGATGCCGACCAACCCAAGGCGGCTCGGCCGACGTTTTGCCTGCAGGTCCGGATTTGGCAAAAGAAACATTTGAAATGGAGGGTATACCCCTTTATAATTAGGGTGTGCCAAGGGGCAGGTAGCCTTGCGGCAATGAAAGGATGATACTGCATGGCAGACAGGGTTAATGACAGAAACAACAAAATAAGATACATGCCGCTTCTTCCGTTGAGAGGAATCGTCGTTTATCCGCATATGATCCTGCACTTCGACGTAGGCCGGATCAAGTCTATCAAGGCTATTGAGGAAGCCATGATCGAAGAGCAGCTTATATTTCTTGTGGCCCAAAGGGATCCCAGCATTGAGGATCCGGCGCCTGAAGATATTTATACCTGCGGAACCATTGCCAGGATTAAGCAACTTCTGAGGCTTCCGGGGGACACCATCCGGGTGCTGGTTGAGGGTATTGGACGCGCCAAGCTGGTGGAAATAGTCCAGACCGAGCCTTTTTACCTGGCCAAGCTCAGACCTGTTAAAGCCTATTCCATCCGAAGCGGGCAAACCGACGTTCAGGCCCTGGCACGGCAGGTGGTGGAGCATTTTGAACAGTATGCCAAGCTCTCCGGCAAGATATCGCCCGACGCATCCCTTTCCATTACGGCCATTGACGATTTGACCCGTTTGCCCGACGTGATTGCCTCCAATCTGTCCATAGCCCTTGAGCTGAAACAGAGCATCCTGGAGGAATTGTCGCCAAAACGGAGGCTGGAAAGGCTGCTGGACATACTTGTCAATGAAAATGAAATTCTTGAGATAGAGAAGAATATCAGCACCAAGGTCAGACAGCAGATTGACAAGAACCAGAGGGAGTATTATCTGAGGGAGCAGCTCAAGGCTATCCAGCGGGAATTGGGCGAATCCGAAGGCGTCCTCTCCGAAGTGGAGGAATACCGGGAGAAGATCAGCAAGGCGAACCTCCCCGAAGAGGTGAGGGAAAAGGCCCTTAAGGAACTGGACCGTTTTTCCCGCATGCAATCCACATCTGCGGAGAGCGGCGTTATAAGGACCTACCTGGATACCATTCTGGAGCTTCCCTGGAACAAGAAAACCGAGGAACGCCTGGATCTGCAGTATGCGGCCGAGATCCTGGACAGGGATCATTATGGTCTGACCAAGGTTAAGGAAAGAATCCTGGAATACCTCTCCGTGAGAAAGCTTCGCAACGGGCTCCATGGTCCCATCATTTGCCTCGCCGGACCTCCCGGTGTCGGCAAAACATCCATTGCCCGGTCTATCGCCGAAGCTCTGAACCGGAACTATGTGAGGATGTCGCTGGGCGGTGTGAGGGATGAAGCCGAAATCCGCGGCCACAGGAGAACCTATGTGGGCTCCATGCCAGGGCGCATCATCAGCGCGCTCAGGCAGGCAGGTTCCAGCAATCCGCTGATCCTCCTGGACGAGATCGACAAGATGTCCAGCGATTTCAGGGGAGATCCGGCAGCCGCCCTGCTGGAGGTTTTGGATACCGAGCAGAACAAGGATTTCAGGGATCATTACCTGGAACTGCCCTTTGACCTGTCCGACGTGATGTTCATCACGACGGCCAACTACAAGGAAGCCATCCCGAGGCCCCTTTTGGACAGGATGGAGGTTATTGACATCACCGGATACACCGAAGATGAAAAGGTCTGCATCGCAACACGCCACCTGATCCCCAAGCAACTGGTTGCTCACGGGCTGGATGCGTCCAAAGTCCGTTTTGAGGAATCCGCCGTCCGTGAGATCGTGGTGCACTATACCCGTGAAGCCGGTGTGAGAAACCTTGAACGCAGCATTGCTACCATCATGCGCAAGGCTGCCAAGCTTCTGGTCTCCGGGGAGAAGAAGATGGTCCGAATTACGGCCGGAACAGTGAAGAACTACCTCGGCGGAAGGAAATACCTGTACGACAAGGCAAATGAGGTTGATGAGGTGGGCATTGTGCGCGGCCTGGCCTGGACGCCTGTGGGGGGCGATACCATGGCCATTGAAGTGAACATCATGCCCGGGGAGGGTGCCCTGGAGCTCACAGGCCAGCTGGGAGAAGTGATGAAGGAATCCGCCCGCATCGCCCGGAGCTATATCCGCTCGGTTGCAGAAAAATACGGGCTTGACGTAAGCTTCCACAAGCACTATGACATGCATATCCATGTGCCCGAGGGCGCCATTCCCAAGGACGGCCCGTCCGCCGGCATTACCATAGCGACCGCCATGATGTCAGCCCTATCAGGTATTCCGGTGAGGAAAGACGTTGCCATGACCGGCGAGATCACTTTAAGAGGCCGGATCCTGCCCATCGGCGGCCTGAAGGAAAAAGTGCTTGCCGCCCACCGGGCCGGGGTGGGAAAGGTGCTGATTCCCAAGGATAACGTCAAGGACATCGAGGAGATTCCTGAGAACATCAGGGAGAGCATCAGGCTCATCCCGGTATCCCATATGGATGAAGTGTTCAGGCTGGCTCTTGTCCGTATGCCGGATGGACATGCCGACAAGAAGGTGACCGCGGGAATGCCCGGTATGGAAACGGCGGCCGAGGAAGCGGCTGTGAGCCTTGAACATTGATCTTTCGATCCTTCGCCGTATAAAACAGATTGTGCTATAATAGGTGCAGGCTTTTTGACCAAAAGCCTGCACTTTTTGCAACCAAAGACCAAGGCGCGATGCGCATATTACGGAGGAACATATGTTAATCATAAAGAATGCGAAGATCCTCACCATGGCCGGCAACCGGTACGACAATGGTTTTGTGGCATGCAACGGGGACAAAATTGCGGCTGTGGGATCCATGACCGAGTGTCCGGAGGCTGGGCCGGACGATCAGGTGATTGATGCGGCCGGAATGGTGCTCATGCCCGGCCTTGTGGATGCCCATAGCCATGTGGGCATGGTGGAGGACGCCATGGGCTTTGAGGGCGATGACGTGAATGAGATGACCGATCCCGTCACGCCCCATCTGCGCGCCATCGACGGCATCAACCCCTATGACAGGGCCTTTGAGGAGGCCAGGCAGTTCGGCGTTACCACTGTTGTGACCGGACCGGGCAGTGCCAATGTCATCGGCGGGCAGTTTACGGCCATCAAGACCTGGGGCAGAACGGTGGACGAGATGATCGTCAAGGATCCCTGCGCCATGAAGATAGCCTTTGGGGAGAATCCCAAAACCGTCTACAACGAAAAGCACCAGGCACCTTCAACCCGGATGGCGACGGCTGCCATCCTGCGGGAACAGCTGTTTAAGGCAAGGGAATACCTGGAGGCGCTTGAGGAATACGAAAAGGACAAGGAAGAAAACGACAAGCCCGAGTTTGACATGAAGCTGGAAGCCCTGCTGCCGGTGATCAAGCGGGAACTGGTTGTGAAGGCCCATGCTCACAGGGCCGATGATATTGTGACGGCTATCCGGATAGCCAGGGAATTCAACCTGGACATGACCATCGACCATTGCACCGAGGGATGGCTCATTCCCGACGTGCTGAAGGAATGCGGTGTTGATGTCATCGTTGGGCCGCTTCTCACCGATCGTTCCAAGCTCGAGCTAAAGAACCAGTCCCTGAAGGCTCCCGGGATTCTGGCAGAAAACGGAGTCCGGGTCGCCATCATGACCGATCATCCCTGTGTACCCGTCCAGCATCTCATGCTTTGCGCGGCCTTGTCGGTGCGCGAGGGCATGGATCCCGAGGAGGCGCTGAAAGCCATCACCATCAATGCTGCCCGGGCATGCCGCATCGATGATCGGGTCGGGAGTCTGGAGGTCGGAAAAGATGCGGATATGGCGCTGTACACGGGGCATCCCTTCGATTACATGACGAAGGTATATATGACCATCATCAATGGCAAGGTTGTCTATACGCAGGGGAAAGGTTGAGCAATGGGAAGCATGGTGGAAAAGTATTTTACCGGTTCGGAGAAAGAAACCTTCAGTCTGGGCGTAAAACTGGCGCGTCTTCTAACCCCGGGTACGGCCGTTAGCCTGGAGGGAGACCTGGGCGCCGGAAAAACAGCGCTGGTCAAAGGGATTGCCAAAGGCCTCGGTATCAGGGATACCATTACAAGCCCCACATTCACCATTGTGAATTCCTATGAGGGGAATACCACGCTGCACCATTTTGATGTTTACCGGATTGATGATCCGGAGGAACTTTACGAGATCGGCTGGGAGGAATATTTCAATCCCAACGACGTGTGCGTGGTGGAGTGGGGGGATCGGGTGGCCGAAATGCTTCCCCCGGACGCCATACGGATCCGGATTATAAGGGATGAAGCCCAACCGGACAGAAGAACCATCCTCGTGGAAAGGCAGGACCAAAAATGAAAATCCTTGCAGTAGAAACAGCCACATTGACGGCTTCGTGCGCCGTGGTGGAAAATGGCCGGGTCCTTGGTGAGCTGACCACTTCCCATGCAAAGACCCATTCGCAGCAGCTTGTTCCCATGATCCAATCCCTGCTGGAACTCCTGGATCTGAAGCCCGAGCAGATTGACTTGTATGCGGCTTCCATAGGGCCGGGCTCATTTACCGGTCTCAGGATCGGCATTGTAACCGTCAAGGGGATGGCCTATGCCCTGAAGAAGCCGGTGTGCGGTGTCCCGACGCTGGATGCCCTGGCTTATTCGGTCAATGATTTCAACGGGGTTGTCTGCCCCATGATGGATGCCCGTAACAACCAGGTTTATACGGCTATCTACAGGAAAAACCATGGCGAATTCCAACGCATTTCCGATTACTATGGCATACACGTCACCGAATTGGCCGGTAAATTGTCGGAATTCGGAGAGGAGGTTTTGCTTCTCGGGGATGGGGCGCCCCTTCACCATGAGACCATGAAAAGCATGATCAAGCAGCCGGTTCGCCAGGCCGACAAGGCCCTGTTCCTTCCAAGAGCCGCCTGTACGGCCCTCCTGGCGGAAAAGCAGGCGCTGGAGGGCTCCCTTTCCAGTCCTTTTGAGCTTGAACCCTTCTATCTCAGAAAATCCCAGGCGGAGCGCATGAAAGAGCTGGGCGCCTGATGGGTGTGAGGTCCCTTATGTCGGATGAAGTTTTCATCAGAGATATGCGTGAATCGGATCTGGATGCCCTGGTAGCGATAGAGCAGGCTTCGTTCAGTGTACCCTGGACAAGGAACATGCTGGAGGAGGAACTGGACAACAGCCGTGCCAGGTACCGTGTCCTTGAATGCCAGGGAGCCGTTGTCGGTTATATTGGCATGTGGCACATACTGGATGAGGGGCATATCACCAATGTAGCCGTCCTCCCGGAGTTCAGGAGAAGGGGATTTGCCAGTAGGCTTATGCAGGATCTTATCGATTACGCGAAGGACAGCGGCATCCGTTCCCTGACCCTTGAAGTCCGGGTTGGGAATCTTCCGGCTATCCGGTTGTATGAGTCCTTCGGCTTTAAAGTTGAAGGCCGAAGGAAGCATTACTATGCCGACAATAACGAGGATGCGCTGATCATGTGGCTCAGGTTGGAGTGAGGCAAGATAATTCCGGCTGACATTGTCATTGCGAGCGCCGAGCGAGCGCGGCAATCTGCCAAATGCTTTGCAAGCCGTCATGGAAGTGACGGAGATTGCTTCGCCGGCAGTCGCCTTCTCGCAATGACGTGCCTGGGAAATGCCCTTGCAATCGCGTGAAACAAATGCGGCAAATCTGCGGGAACCTGTAAAGCCGTTTCGGTATTCCGATGGTGCTTACGTGTTCCTCACTTCCGCCGGACAGATCAACATATTATTTAATACAGCTTTCAATTGCGGGCTGTCCTTTTCAAATCCCTGTTTTGGACAGCCCGTTTTGAGGTAAACCATGAGAAAGAAATGGATGGAAGGAAGTGTTGCTATGCCGGTAGAACCGCTTCCCGTATCGGCGCTCCGCAGGGAGTGCGACCCTAATCTGTTTGATTTTGACCATACCGGGCAACTTCCGCCCTCACGGGATCTGATCGGCCAACAGCGGGCTGCTGAGGCGACCGAATTTGGCCTTGCCATAAACCTTGACGGATATAACATTTACATGGCCGGCGAATCGGGTGAAGGAAAGACGCGTTATGCATTGGAATGTGCCCAGAGGCAGGCAAAACGTATGCCCGTCCCCGACGACTGGTGCTATGTTTATAATTTTGAGGATGCTACCCGTCCCAGAGCCATCAATCTTCCCGCAGGCATGGGCCGCGAATTCAAGAAGGATATGGAGGAATTCGTGCGGATCATTGAGCAGGAAATTGAGAAGGCTTTCAACGGCGACGAGTATGAGGCTGAACGAAGCCGCATCATCAAGCGGTTCCGTGACAGAAAAGATGAACTGGTCATGAAGCTGAGCCAGGAGGCGCAGGAGCGGGGATTTCGGGTTAAGCTGACCAATTCAGGCATCTATTTTATGCCGCTGGTGGACGGCGAGCCCATCAGCGAGGAAGAATTCAACCAGTTGGACGAGGATGTCAAAATTGAGTTGACCAAATCCTCGGAAGCGCTCCAGGCTCAAACCGGTGAAATCATCAGAAAAATCCGCGAGATAGAGACCGAGGCGGAAGAAGCTATCAAAAAGTGGGAACACCAGATCGCTCTGTACGCGGTGGGGATACATATCGACAGCCTGAAAGAAAAATATGAGGCTTATCCGGCGGTGGTCGGATACCTGAATGAGGTCAGAAACGACATCCTCGACAATGTCGACACCCTGGTGGGTGAGGACTATGATGATGATCAGCAATCCCTGCTTTTGCAGCTGATGGCCAGAAGAGGAGCTGAGGAGAATCCGTACGACCGCTACAAGGTGAACCTGCTTGTGGATAACAGCCATCTGAAGGGCGCGCCAGTCATCGTGGATTATAACCCCACTTACTACAACCTAATGGGGCGATGTGAATACGAGAATGAGTTTGGCACCATGACCACCGATTACACCATGATCAAGCCCGGACTGTTCCATCAGGCCAACGGCGGATTCCTGATCCTCCAGGTCAACGATGTTCTGGCCAATCCCCAGTCATTTGAGGCTATCAAAAGGACCCTGAAGACGAGGCAGATTGTCATAGAGAACATCAAGGAGCAGATGGGGCTGGTGGCCGTTTCGGCCTTAAAGCCCGAGCCCATTCCCGTCGATGTCAAGATCATCCTGGTGGGAAGCAGCGAGATGTACCATCTGCTCTATCATTTCGACCGGGATTTCAAGAAGTATTTCAAGATCAAGGCCGAGTTTGATGACCAGATGGACTGGAACCAGGAGAATGTGAACAAGATTGCCCGCTTCATCAGCGCATTCTGCAACAAAGAGGGCATTCCCCATTTTGACAGGACGGGCGTGGCGGAGGTTGTCAATTATTGCTCGTGGCTGGTACAGGACCAAACCAAGCTGACCACCCGTTTCAGCGAGATCGTCAACATCCTGGGCGAGGCCGGAATCTGGGCAAGAATCCAGGATTCAAGCCTTGTTACAGCGCAGCATGTGAAAAAAGCCATCAGGGAAAAAATGAAGCGTTCCAGCAAATACGACGAGGAGTTGTTGGAACTGGTCCGGGACGGCACCATCATGATCGACACCGACGGATGGGTCGTGGGGCAGATCAACGGCCTGTCCGTCATTGAGCTGGGTGATTATACCTTCGGGAAGCCCGCCAGGATCACAGCCGCCACCTACATGGGCAAGGCCGGCATCGTGGATATTGAACGGGAAGTTGAGACGGGCGGCTATACCCATTCCAAGGGTGTCCTGATCCTGAGCGGGTATATCGGCAGAAAATATGCCCAGGATATCCCCCTTTCGCTGACCGCCAGCATCTGCTTTGAGCAGACTTACGGCGGCATCGATGGCGACAGCGCCTCTTCGACCGAATTGTATGCCATCCTGTCCAGCCTGGCGGATCTTCCCATCAACCAGGGCATTGCCGTTACGGGTTCGGTGAACCAGTTGGGCATGATTCAGCCCATCGGCGGAGCCAGCTTCAAGATCCAGGGCTTTTTCAACATCTGCAGGATCAACGGCCTGACAGGAAAGCAGGGCGTGATCATTCCCAAGCAAAATGTCAAAAACCTGGTGCTCAGTGATGAAGTGGTCGAAGCCGTTGAGAAAGGGATGTTCCATATCTATCCCGTCAGCACGGTGGATGAGGGCATTGAGATCCTCACCGGTGTGCCTGCCGGGGAAAAGCTGCCCGACGGTACCTATCCCGAAAACACGGTCCACGGCCGGGTGTACAGAAAGCTCAGACATTATGCCGAAACAGCAGCCAAGTACAAGGAATAGGGCATGACATCCGCCCAAGGTTCATGCAGGAAGTCTCGGTTTAAAAGGTTGGTTCTTCTCAACCGATGACGAGGAGGGCGCCCGGTTCGTGGGATGGTTCGGGGAAAACGGACAGGAGGTCGGCGCGGATAATGCGATCACCATGGACGGCAATAAAAAGCTGATCGCAAAATTTGAGGCCATTCCTGTGGAAGAACCGGAAAAAGAGGAAGAGATTCACGAATAAACAGGGGGCGGTCTTCTGCCCATGCTCAGGCATGGAAACGAGCAAAAAAGACCGTCCCCTAATATTGTTTTTGACCATACAGGTAAGGGGCTGAAATTTTTCAGACGGAAGCGCAAATTTTTCTTGCAAATCTGAGAATCCTGTAGTACAATATTTCATGCTGTGACATTGGCATACGATGAAGCTGCAGATGGCAGGTGAAACAGACTGGGAACTGCAGTGGAGAATGTCCGATTCCAAGAAACCGGGCGACAAGTCACTGTACATCATGCATGTTTATTTTTGTATGCTTGTATTGTGGCCCAGGTAAAATCTGGGCTTTTCCTATGATTAGACATGAAACACCCGGCAGAGTGTACAGAGTATAGCTTGTTGCGCCAGCAAAATCAATACTCGAGGAGGTTTGTATATGGCGAACAAACAGAAAATCAGAATCAGGCTGAAGGCTTTCGATCATCAGGTCATCGACCAGTCCGCAGAGAAGATCGTCGAAACAGCGAAGAGAACGGGTGCTAAAGTATCGGGGCCGGTTCCGCTTCCGACCAAGAAGGAAGTTGTGACCATCCTGCGTGCTCCCCATAAATATAAGGACTCTCGTGAGCAGTTTGAAATGAGAACACATAAAAGGCTTATCGATATACTTATGCCCACCCCCAAGACCGTTGACGCGCTCATGAGGCTGGATCTGCCGGCGGGTGTGGACATTGAGATCAAGCTCTGATAATCAATGGATGATATAAAATGTTAAGTTCAGCGCGGCATGGCTGAACCAATGACAGGAGGTATTTATAAGATGAAGAAGTGCATGCTTGGAAAAAAGATAGGTATGACTCAGGTATTTGCCGAGGACGGCAGCATGGTGCCGGTAACCGTTATTTCTGCAGGACCCGTAGCCGTTGTCCAGAAGAAGACCGTGGAGATTGACGGATATAACGCTCTCAAGGTCGGTTATGAAGATATTCCGGCCAAGAGGCTCAACAAACCCCTGAAAGGCCAGTTTGAGAAGGCCAAGGTTCCTGCCAAGAGATATCTGAGGGAATTCAGACTTGACGATATTTCCGGCTTTGAGGTCGGCAGCGTCATCAAAGTGGAGGATATGTTCCAGGATGGCGACAAGGTGGATGTCACCGGTATCTCCAAGGGTAAGGGATTCCAGGGAACCGTCAAGCGTTTCGGAACAGGACGGGGCCGTATGTCCCACGGTTCGGGCTATCACAGAGGTCTGGGCTCCATGGGTGCGCACTCCGACCCGAGCCGCGTATTCAAAGGAAAGGTCATGCCAGGGCATATGGGAGCTGAAAAAGTAACCGTTCAGAATCTGACAGTTGTGAAAGTAGATGCTGAAAGAGGGCTTTTGCTTGTCAAGGGCGCAGTACCCGGGCCAAAAGGCGGCCTCCTTATGATTAAGGACTCAGTAAAGGCAAAGGCATAACGAAAGACTGGCTCGGAAGGAGGATATGATATGCCAAAAGTAGACGTATACAATATGGACGGCCAAAAGGTCGGCGATATGATTCTCAGTGATGACATATTCGGTGTTGAAATCAATCCGGTGGCAATGCATGCCGCAGTTGTAAACATTCTTGCCAATGCAAGGCAGGGAACTCAGTCCACTAAAACCCGTGCGGAAGTAAGGGGCGGCGGAAGGAAGCCCTGGAGGCAAAAGGGTACCGGACGTGCCCGTCACGGCAGCATCCGTTCACCTCAGTGGGTTGGCGGCGGTGTTGCCCTGGGACCCAAGCCCAGAAGCTACAAGTACACCCTGCCCAAGAAGGTAAGGAGACTTGCTCTCAAGAGCGCTCTTTCCAGCAAGGTTCTGGAGAACGATATACTGGTTCTGGACGATCTGAAGCTTGATACCATCAAGACCAAGCAGATGGTGAAGGTTCTGAACAACCTGAAAGTGGATTCCTCAGCTTTGATCGTGCTTCCTGCGGTGGATGAAAAGGTCATCAAGTCCTCCAGAAATATCTGCGGTGTGAAGACGGCTTTGGTGAACACCATCAATACCTACGACATTCTCAAGTACAAGAAGTTCATCGCCACCAGGGAAGCCATCGCGAAGATTGAGGAGGTGTATGCATGATGAAGCGCGCAGAGGATATCATCCTTCGCCCGTATATTACCGAGAAGAGCAATGCGGAAATAGCCGAGGGCAAGTACACCTTTATTGTGGACAAAAAGTCCACCAAGACAGAGATCAAGAATGCTGTGGAGAAGCTTTTCCAGGTAAAGGTTCTGGCAGTGAACACCATCAACTACGACGGCAAGGAAAAGAGAATGGGTGTTCATGTCGGTAAGACTGAGGCGTTCAAAAAGGCCATTGTCAAGATTGACACCGATCCCAAGCCGGTAACCTATCTGACCAAGGGCGGCAAGGAAGTTACAACCGCCAAGAAGTATAAGACCAGCATTGAAGAGTTCGGTGTAGGCCATTAATTTCTCAAAATTATAAACAGTCGGGCAGGTCGGAGATATAGGATCCGCAGTCGTCCTGATAACGGCCTGATCCCAATGGAATAAAGGAGTGGAAGAAATGCCAATCAAGAAGTACAATCCGACATCTCCTGCAAGAAGATTCATGACTGTATCGACATTTGAGGAGATAACCAAGAAGGAACCGGAAAAGAGCCTTCTTGCTCCGCTGAAGAAGAAGGGCGGAAGAAACGCCTACGGTAGGATCACCGTGCGCCATCATGGCGGCGGCGCCAAGAAGAAATACAGAATCATTGACTTCAAGAGGGATAAGGACAATATCCCCGCAAAGGTTACAGCTATTGAATACGATCCGAACAGATCGGCCCGTATCGCATTGCTTACCTATGTGGACGGAGAAAAGAGATATATCATCGCTCCCGACGGACTGAAGGTCGGCGATCAGGTGATTTCCGGACCCAATGCGGATATCAAGCCGGGTAATGCGCTGCCTCTGGAGAACATTCCTGTAGGTACCGTCATACACAACATTGAGTTAAAACCCGGTAAGGGCGGTCAGCTTGTAAGGGCTGCGGGAAACCTTGCCCAGCTTATGGCTAAGGAAGGCAGTTATGCCCAAGTCAGGCTTCCTTCCGGTGAAGTTCGCAAAATCAACATCAAGTGCAAGGCTACCATTGGCCAGGTTGGAAATGTCGACCATGAGAATATCTCGATAGGAAAGGCCGGGAGAAAACGCTGGATGGGTATCAGACCAACCGTTCGCGGTGTTGTTATGAACCCTGTTGATCATCCCCACGGCGGTGGTGAAGGTAAGTCTCCTATCGGTATGCCGAGCCCCGTGACACCTTGGGGTAAACCAACTCTCGGTTACAAGACCCGGAAGAAGAACAAGCTGAGCAACAAGCTCATCGTCAAGAGACGTAAGTAATAGGCTGGAAGGAGGTTTGTACCGTGAGTAGATCGCTGAAAAAAGGCCCCTATGTTGATCAGAAGCTGCTGGCCAGAATTATCGAAATGAATAATAAAAACGAGAAAAAGGTTCTGAAAACCTGGTCCCGCGCGTCAACGATCTTCCCGGAAATGGTTGGTCATACGATTGCCGTTCATGATGGCCGCAAGCATGTTCCGGTATATATCACCGAGGATATGGTAGGACACAAGCTGGGAGAGTTTGCTCCGACCCGTACCTACAGAGGCCACGGTAAGGATGAAAAAGGGACAAAGCTTAAGAAGTAAGCACTGTCTTGAGTGGAAGGAGGAATTGATTTGGGCAGAAAGGTGATGTCTAAAGAGGAGCTTCTCGAGAAAAAAGAGGAGCTGCTTGAGCAATATGCGAAGACCCGCAGAAAATCCAATAAGCTTCCCGTCCTGACAAAGAAGGAACGGAAGGTGCTCGGCATCGGCAAGGATGAAGGCCGGGCTGTGGTCAGGTATGCCAGGGTTTCCACCAGGAAAGCAAAACTGGTTATCGATCTGATAAGAAACAAGAATATTGATGAGGCCTATGCCATTTTGAAGTATATGCCCAGAAACGCATCTGAGATTATTTACAAGTTGTTGAAGTCCGCGGAAGCCAATGCGGTGAACAACAACCAGCTGGACAGGGATCGCCTGTATATTTCTGAAATCTACGCCGATCCGGGTCCGACCCTGAAGAGGATTATGCCAAGGGCAAGAGGACAGGCATTCAGAATCCGCAAGAGGACCAGCCATATCACCCTGGTTCTCAAGGAAAGGGCAAAATAAGGAGGTTGCAGTATGGGCCAGAAAGTAAATCCGCATGGACTGAGAATAGGAATCATTAAAGACTGGGACACAAAATGGTATGCCAGTGCCAAGGACTTCAGCAACTTCCTGGTAGAGGATGTCAAGCTTCGCAAGTATATCAAGAACAAGCTCTATATCGCCGGGATTGCCAGGATTGAAATTGAGCGCGCGGCAGCCAAGATCAAAATCAACATTCATGCCGCCAAGCCGGGTATCATCATCGGCAAGCAGGGAGCGGGTATTGAAGCCCTCCGCAAGGAGCTCGAGAAGATGACGGGTAAGAGCGTTCTGCTCAATATCACCGAAATCAAGACGCCCGAAATGAATGCTCAGCTCGTTGCCGAGAGCATTGCTTCCCAGCTTGAAAAGCGTATTTCCTTCCGCCGTGCCATGAAGCAGGCTATGTCCAGGGCTATGAAGTTTGGCGCGAAGGGTATCAAGACCCAGGTTTCCGGAAGGTTGGGCGGCGCTGAAATCGCTCGTACTGAACATTATCATGAGGGTACAATACCCCTGCAGACATTGCGTGCAGACATCGATTATGGTTTTGCTGAAGCTGACACAACCTATGGGAAAATTGGCGTAAAGGTATGGATTTATAAAGGCGAGGTTCTTCCCAGCAAGAAGAAGGAGAAGAAGGAAGGGGGAGAAGCGTAATGTTAATGCCCAAGAGGGTTAAATACAGAAGGGTTCAGAGAGGCCGCATGACCGGTAAGGCTACCCGCGGCAACACCATTGCCTATGGCGAATATGGACTGCAGGCCGTAGAACCGGCATGGATCACAAGCAATCAGATTGAAGCGGCGCGTGTTGCCATGACACGTTTTGTCAAGAGGGGCGGTCAGGTATGGATTAAGATCTTCCCTGACAAGCCGGTTACCAAGAAACCAGCCGAGACTCGTATGGGTTCCGGTAAAGGTTCCCCCGAATACTGGGTGGCAGTTGTCAAGCCGGGCCGTGTGCTGTTTGAGATCGCAGGCGTACCGGAAGATATTGCCAGAGAAGCCTTGAGACTGGCTTCCCACAAGTTGCCCATCAAGTGCAAGATCATAGCGCGTAATGAAGAGGTAGGTGTATAGGATGAAAGCTTCTGAACTGAAAGCGCTCAGGGAAAAGACGCGTGACGAACTCAATGAGGAGCTCAACGAGCTCAAGGCCGAACTGTTCAAGCTCAGGTTCCAGCATGCCACAAGCCAGCTGGAGAATCCTATGAAGCTGAGGCAGATAAAGAAGGATATCGCACGGGTGCAGACCATCATCCGTGAAAAGGAACTCGGAATCAGGAAGGCTTAATGGGCCTTCAGGCGGAAGGAGGTTAGTTTCGCGTGGCAGAAAGGAATTTGAGAAAGACCCGCGTTGGCAGGGTTGTTAGTGATAAAATGGATAAGACCATTGTCGTGGCTGTTGAAGATAACGTAAGGCATCCGATCTATAAGAAGACCGTGAAGAGGACAACCAAGTTCAAGGCCCATGACGAGAATAATGAATGCAAAGTCGGTGATCGCGTTCTGATTATGGAAACCAGGCCGCTCAGCAGGGACAAGAGATGGCGTCTGGTCGAGATCATCGAAAAGGCGAAGTAAGAGGAGGCGCAGAACATGATTCAGGCACAGACCTATTTAAAGGCGGCTGACAACACTGGCGCCAAGGAATTGATGTGCATAAAAGTCCTGGGCGGTACCAAGAGAAAGTATGCCAACATCGGCGATGTAATCGTTTGTTCGGTCAAGAATGCAACGCCCGGCGGTGTTGTCAAGAAGGGTGAAATCGTTAAAGCAGTGATTGTTCGTTCGGTTAAAGGTCTGAAGAGACCGGACGGTTCCGTGATTCGTTTCGATGAAAATGCGGCTGTTATTATCAAAGATGACGGCAACCCGAGAGGAACCCGTATCTTTGGCCCCGTTGCAAGGGAACTCAGAGACAAAGACTTCATGAAAATCATTTCTCTTGCTCCGGAAGTGCTGTAAGGAAGGAGGCTTGGCTCATGGGAAAGTTACATGTTAAAAAGGGAGACATGGTATACGTGCTCAGCGGCAAGGACCGGGGCAAAAAAGGCAAGGTCCTCCAAGTGGATCCCAGTGCCCGGAAAGTTCTTGTCGAAGGTGTGAATATCGTTACCAAGCATGTTAAGCCGAGACCGAACAAGGGCTTCCAGGGCGGACTGGTTCACCAGGAAGCTTTCATATACGCTGACAAGGTCATGCTCATTTGCGAAAAGTGCGGTGTTCCAACTAAGGTTGGCAAGAAATTTTTAGATGACGGGAAAAAAGCGAGGGTCTGCAAGAAGTGCGGAGAAGTCATCGACATTATCAGAGAGAATGAAGACTAATCCTTAAGGAGGTTGACACGAGCATGCCAAGATTGCTTGACAAATATAATGCTGAAGTGGCTCCGGCTCTTCAGAGCAAGTTCAATTACAAAAGCCCCATGCAGATCCCGAAGCTTGTAAAAGTTGTTCTCAACATGGGTGTTGGGGATGTCAAGGATAACCCCAAGGCCATTGAGAGCGCAGCCAATGATCTTGCCACCATAACCGGGCAGAAGCCGGTTATCACCAAGGCCAAGAAATCAGTGGCAGCGTTCAAGCTTCGTGCAGGCATGAGCATTGGCTGCAAGGTAACACTGCGTGGAAACAGGATGTACGAGTTTGTGGATAAGCTGTTCAATGTTGGTCTTCCGAGGGTAAGGGACTTCAGGGGCGTCAGCCCGGATTCCTTCGACGGAAGAGGCAACTACACCCTGGGCATCAAGGAGCAGCTGATCTTTCCGGAAATCGAATACGACAAGATCGACAAGGTGCGTGGTATGGACATCACGTTTGTTACCACAGCCAAGACCGATGAAGAAGCGAGAGAATTGCTGACACTTCTCGGAATGCCGTTTGCCAGGAGCTAAAGGAGGTATTTGCAGTGGCGAAGAAATCCATGATCATCAAACAGCAAAGAAAACCCAAGTTCTCAACCAGGTACTATAATCGTTGTAAGCTCTGTGGCAGACCCCATGCGTATCTCAGAAAATTTGGCATTTGCCGTATTTGCTTCAGGGAACTGGCGTACAAGGGTCAGATTCCCGGCGTAAAGAAGGCAAGTTGGTAACAGTCGCGAAAGGAGGTCTGTAACAATGCATGCAACCGATGTGATTGCGGATATGCTGACAAGAATCCGGAATGCAGCCAATGCAAAGCATGAAACCGTCGATATTCCCGCATCCAAGCTGAAAAAGCGGATCGCTGAAATCCTGCTTGCCGAAGGATATATCAAGGATTTTACAGAAATCGACGATAAGAAGCAGGGAATTATCAGAATAACCCTTAAATATGTTGAAAACAAGAGGAACGTCATCACCGGCATCAAGCGCATCAGTAAGCCCGGTCTGAGGGTATATGCCGGTAAAAATGAACTTCCGAGGGTTTTGGGCGGTCTGGGAATCGCTATTGTTTCCACGTCCAAGGGCGTTATGACAGATAAGGAAGCAAGAAAGCTCGGCGTTGGTGGAGAAGTGCTTGCTTTTGTCTGGTAACAGGTTGAAGGATAAATAAAAAGGAGAAGTTCTGAAAAGGGCAGGAAACTGTCCTCAATCTAAGGACTGGAGGTGCACAAAATGTCCCGAATTGGCAGATTGCCGGTGCAAATCCCGGCAGGTGTGGATGTGACGATTAACGGCCAGCAAGTGACCGTAAAAGGACCCAAGGGGACCCTGGTCGAAACCTTCCACAAGAATATGACCATTAAGAAAGAAGGAAATACCCTGGTTGTCACCAGGCCCAATGATGAGAAGTTCAACAAGGCCCTGCACGGCCTGACACGCGCATTGCTCAACAACATGGTTATCGGTGTGACACAGGGTTTCCAGAAAGAGCTTGAGATTGTCGGCGTTGGTTACAGAGCCCAAAAGCAAGGGAAAAAACTCATTCTGACACTCGGATATTCCCATCCCGTCGAAATAGAGGAACCCGCCGGTATAACCATCGAGGTTCCGTCGCCTGAAAAGATCATCGTCAAAGGCGCCAATAAGCAGGTCGTAGGCGAAGTGGCCGCAAACATCCGTGCTAAGCGTCCGCCTGAGCCGTACATGGGTAAGGGAATCAGATACGCCGGTGAGAACATCATCCGCAAGGAAGGCAAGACCGGTAAATAGGAAAGGAGAGTGAGTGTGGCATGATCAAGCAGATTGACAGGAACAAAATCAGGATCCGCAAGCACATTCGGGTGCGCAAGAAGATCTTCGGCACATCCGATAGGCCGCGGCTCTGCGTTTTCAGAAGCGCAAAGCATATCTATGCTCAGATAATTGACGATACGAAAGGCACCACTCTTGTTGCTGCTTCCACCCTTGACAAGGCCCTGGAAGGAAAGCTTGCCAGCACAGGGAACAAGGCTGCGGCCAGGGAAGTTGGTAAACTTATTGGCAGCAAGGCTTTGGAAAAAGGCATCAAGAAGGTCGTATTCGACAGAGGCGGCTACCTTTATCATGGCAGGGTAAAAGAACTGGCCGAGGGTGCAAGAGAAGCCGGCCTGGAATTTTAGTCCGGATATCCGAGTAAGGAGGGGAACACATTGCAATCGCAGAAAATTGATCCAAACACTCTGGACCTGAAGGAAAAGGTAGTTAATATAGGCCGCGTTGCCAAGGTTGTTAAGGGTGGTAGAAACTTCCGCTTCAGCGCTTTGGTTGTGGTCGGCGACGAGAACGGATATGTGGGCGTCGGCAGCGGTAAGGCTACGGAAATTCCCGATGCCATTCGCAAGGGTATTGAGGATGCCAAGAAGAACCTCATCTTCGTTCCCATGGAAAATACCACCATTCCTCATGAGGTTATCGGTGAGTTTGGCGCGTCCAAGGTTCTGCTGAAACCGGGTAAGGAAGGTACCGGTGTTATCGCCGGAGGACCTGCCAGAGCCGTGTTGGAACTTGCGGGTATACGCGATATTTACACCAAATCATTGGGTTCCAACAACCCGGTTAATATGGTGAAGGCAACCATTGACGGCCTTTCAAAGCTCATGACCGCTGAAAAGGTGGCCAGGTACAGAGGCAAGAGCGTTGAAGAAATCCGGGATTAGGAGGTAGCTTTCAATGGGCAATTTAAAAATTACTCTGAAAAAGAGTACAATAAAGGCAAAGCAGGATCAGAAGGCTACAGTAGCCGCTCTCGGTCTTCGCAAGGTCGGACAGACCGTGGAACAGAAGGATAATCCCCAGATCCGCGGTATGATCCAGAAGATATCACACCTTGTGAGTGTCGAGGAAGTGTAAAGGAGGTGCAACCTGTGAAACTGCATGAACTGAGACCAGGAACGCCCAAAAAGGCTCCCAAGAGAAAAGGAAGAGGTCATGGTTCCGGAAACGGTAAAACGGCCGGCAGGGGAACAAAAGGTCAGAACGCAAGATCAGGCGGTGGCGTAAGGCCGGGATTTGAAGGCGGCCAGATGCCTCTATATAGAAGAATTCCCAAGAGGGGCTTTAACAACTATGAATTCAGAAAAGTTTATACCGAGGTGAAGCTCTCTGATCTCGAAGTGTTTGAGAACGGCACCGTAGTGACAGCCGAGCTTCTGAAGGCAAACGGCATCATCAAGAAGATCAACGATGGTATTGTCGTTCTGGGTAACGGTAACCTGACCAAGAAGCTGCATGTTAAAGCCGCCAGATTTACAAAAACAGCCTCCGAAAAGATTGAAGCTTTAGGAGGAAAAGCAGAGGTGGTATAAATGGAAAACTTTCTGGCCCCGCTCAAAAACGCCTGGAAGATCCCGGATCTCAGGAAGAAGATCCTGATCACGTTCCTTCTTCTCATCGTTTACCGGGTGGGTGTTTATATCCCGGTTCCCGGGCTGAGTGCCAGTGTTTTGGCCAGCATGGCGCAAAACCAGAGTGGATTGTTCGGGTTCCTGAACATCATTGGTGGTGGCGCCTTTGAAAACGCCAGTATTTTTACCATGTCCATTACGCCCTACATCAACGCGTCCATTATCATGCAGCTCCTGACCGTCGCCATACCCGCACTGGAGAGACTCCAGAAGGAAGGCGAGGAAGGCAGGAAGAAGCTGGCTCAGTGGGTGCGTTATGGAACCGTTATTCTGGGTTTCCTGCAGGCCACTTTTACGTACATTGGCTTCAGAAGCGCAATAGTGAGACCCAGCGTACTTTCGTATCTGACCATCACCTTTGCCCTGACGGCAGGTACGGCCTTTATCATGTGGCTTGGTGAGCAGATCAACGAGTACGGTATAGGAAATGGTATATCCCTGATCATTTTTGTCAACATTATTTCAAGAGGCCCACGGGCTGCAAGCTCACTTTACGGTATTGTCAAGGCTTATTCCCTCGACAATAAGCTGGCCATCGGTATTCTGATTGTGGCAGCCATCATTGTGATATTTGTGGCCGTGGTCATGTTTGTCATTTGGGTTACCCAGGCAGAAAGAAGGATTCCTGTACAATATGCCAAGCGAGTGGTTGGCCGGAAAATGTATGGCGGACAGAGCACGCATATACCCATGAAGGTGAACTCCGCGGGCGTCATCCCCATCATTTTCGCCATGTCGTTCCTGGCATTGATACCCACCATTGTCGGACTGGTGGCCCGCGATACGACCAGCAAGTTCCTTCAGTATATCATGAACTTCCATCAGAAATGGCCGTATATGGTGCTGTATGCGTTGTTCATCATGTTCTTCACCTTCTTCTATACCATCATGGTGTTCAATCCGGTGGAACTGGCGAACAACATCAAGAAAAACGGCGGGTTCATCCCCGGCATACGTCCGGGCAAGCCTACCGCGGATTATATCGCGAAAGTACTGAACCGCATCACATGGTTCGGTGCCTTCTTCCTGGCTGTGATAGCCGTATTGCCCATCCTGCTTGGACATATTACCAAGCTGTATAATATGTGGTTTGGCGGTACATCGGTTCTCATCATGGTCGGTGTTGCCCTCGATACCATGAAGGCGGTTGAGTCCCAGCTGATGATGAGGCACTACAAGGGATTCCTGGAATAGAATATACGTGGCGGCACAAAGGCGGAGGTTTGTACCATCCGCTTTTGCCGCCCATCATTAACCAGGTTTTGGCGTTACCCTTATAATTACATTAATAATATATATAGAGGCTGGTATGTGCTATGAATCTGATACTGCTAGGTCCTCCCGGAGCAGGTAAGGGAACCCAGGCCGTACTGCTGTCCGGAGCGCTGAAGGTTCCCCATATCTCAACGGGTGATATCTTCAGGTCAAACATCAAACAGCAAACTGAGCTTGGTAAAAAGGTGTCGGACATACTCGCATCGGGCGGGCTGGTTCCGGACGATCTGACCTGTGAGATCGTCAGGGACAGGCTATCGCAGGATGATTGCCGAAATGGTTTCATCATGGATGGTTTTCCAAGAACCCTGCCCCAGGCGGAAATGTTCGAGGACATGCTGAAAGAAAAAAATCAGAAGGTCGACGCCGTGATCAATATCACCGTTGATGACGACGTGATCGTGAAACGAATGTCGGGCAGAAGGATGTGCTCCTGCGGGAAGGTCTATCATGTTACCGGCAATCCTCCGAAGAAGGAAGGCATATGCGATGCCTGCGGTTCGGCCCTTTATATCCGCGATGATGACCGCGAGGAAACCGTCCTAAAGCGCCTGAAGACATACCATGATCAGACCAGCCCGTTGATTGATTTTTACAGCAAGCGCGGTCTGATTGTCGAGGTTGACGGCGATAAGGACATTGAAGCCACATTCAGGGAAATCATGACAGCCCTTGGGCGTCAACCGGATGGAGTATAAGCATGATCAGCATCAAATCCCAAAGGGAAATTGACAAAATGAAAAAAGCCGGCGAGGTGGTCATGCTTGTCCATAGGAAGCTGGAGGAGATCATCGCGCCGGGAGTGACCACCAGGGAACTGGACAGGATCGCCGCTGAAGTTATCAGGAGCAAGGGAGCAATCCCTTCATTCAGAGGCGTACCATGTCCCTATGGTGGAATCGATTTTCCGGGGGTCATCTGTGCATCCGTCAATGAGGAAGTCATTCATGGCATACCCGGGGACAAAGTCCTTAAGGAAGGGGATATCATCAGCATTGATACAGGCGCCATACTGGATGGTTTTCATGGGGATGCTGCACGTACCTACCCCGTTGGTACGGTATCGCCTGAAGCCATGAGGCTGATCCGTGTTACGGAAGAAGCCTTCAACAGGGGGATGGCGCAAGCGGTGGAGGGAAACCGGATCATTGATATCTCCAGGGCTATCCAGAGCTATGTGGAGGAGAACGGATTTTCCGTGGTCAGGGATTATGTGGGCCATGGTATTGGCAGGGAGATGCACGAGGAGCCGCAGGTTCCGAATTATGTCTCTTCCTATAAGGGGGTTCGGCTCTCAGCCGGAATGACGCTTGCCATCGAGCCCATGGTCAATGTTGGAACCTGGCGTGTCCGTGTGCTGGATGACAAGTGGACAGTGGTAACGGCTGACGGCAGTCTTTCAGCGCATTATGAGAACACGATAGCCATAACACCCAACGGACCGGAAATCCTTACCGCTCTTTATTGAAATTGCTGAAACTGAATTAGAATATTGAAAAAATAAGAAAAATCATATACAATATTGACTTGGGCTTTAGTCCAGAAACGGGGTGAATGGCTTGGATGCCGTAATAGGACGGTATGTATGGTCCAAGGCCGGCAGGGATAAAGACAGGCTTTTCATCATTATAGATGTGGTTGATGACGCACATGTCCTCATTGCCGACGGTGATCTAAGGCCTGTAAGCAAACCGAAGAAAAAGAAACTCAAACATTTACGGATTACCCATAAGATAGCAGAGGAGATATCTCAAACGGTTCTGAGTCGAAAGAAGCTGACGGATGCCGATTTGAGAAAGGCCATTGAAAGGTACCTGGAGGAGCAATCGGCTGATTCTGCGTGCGAGGAGGGTTAAAGTGTCGAAGGAAGATGTCATAGAACTGGAAGGTACGGTTGTGGAAGCGCTTCCGAACGCCATGTTCAGAGTGCAGCTGGAAAACGGACATGTCATTCTCGCCCATATATCCGGAAAGCTAAGAATGAATTATATAAGAATTCTTCCCGGCGATAAGGTTACCGTTGAGATGTCCACATATGACCTCTCACGCGGCAGAATTACATGGAGAGGTAAATCGTGATTCAAGTGCCAGCATGATTGGAGGGTTGAGACAATGAAAGTAAAGCCGTCAGTAAAGAAGATCTGTGAAAAGTGCAAGGTTATCCGCAGAAAGGGCCGCGTTATGGTCATCTGTGAAAATCCTAAGCATAAGCAGAGACAGGGCTGATACAAGCAGATCATTTAAACGGATTGACAACCGGCGACCTTCAGGGCGCCGGTCATCATTCATAGCCAGTCGTTGCAGTCGCTCGCAGTATGGTGCCCGCGATTGGGAATTCCGGGAAATAGCCCGGTTCATAGCTGAGGAAAAACAAGACGAGATTACGTAACAGACTGGCCCTGAAAAATAGACTTATAGCGGTCTTTATCTCCGGGCAGATTGTACCGGCTTTGGTGTTTGCTCCTGACGGATGACAGCTTGTCGGTCTAAGTTTGTGTAATTTTGGGAAGAATGATTTTTGTATGGCGGCTGAGCCCTATGGGCCTGTTCATTCAACCCTGGGGAGCATGCAAAGATCTTTATCATATATAGAATAACCCAAATAAAAACGATTAATCAAAAGAGGTAACCAATCGGAGGTGTAGTGAATTGGCTCGTATAGCAGGTGTAGACTTGCCAAGAGAAAAAAGAGTTGAAATCGGCCTGACGTATATCTACGGGATAGGGAGAAGTCGCTCTCTGGAAATACTGGCTAAAACCGGTGTAAATCCCGATACACGTGTGCGCGATTTGACAGACGATGAAATCAGCAAACTCCGCGAAACCATTGAGAAGGAATATACCGTTGAAGGCGACCTCAGAAGGGAAGTCGCCATGAACATCAAGCGCCTTATTGAAATCAGGTGTTATCGCGGGATTAGGCATAGAATGGGTCTGCCGGTTCGTGGGCAGAGGACGAAGACAAATGCCAGGACCAGAAAGGGTCCGAGAAAGACCATTGCCAATAAGAAGAAGTAGTCGGGAGGTCGATGAATAAAAATGGCAGCAGCAAAAGTTGTAAGAAGGGCAAGAAAAAGGAAGGAAAAAAAGAATATTGAACGTGGCGCTGCTCACATTCATTCTTCTTTTAATAATACGATAGTCACCATCACCGATGTTCAGGGTAATGCTATTTCCTGGGCGAGTGCCGGCGGACTCGGGTTCAGAGGTTCCAAGAAGAGCACGCCCTTCGCGGCTCAGCAAGCGGCTGAAGCGGCAGCAAAGGCAGCCATGGAACACGGTATGAAAACAGTTGCAGTTTACGTCAAAGGACCCGGTGCGGGAAGAGAAGCCGCAATCCGTGCGCTTCAGGCAGCCGGTCTTGAGGTTAGTTCGATCAAGGATGTGACCCCGATTCCCCACAATGGCTGCAGGCCGCCGAAAAGAAGAAGGGTATAATGGAGGTGTAGCAATCGATGGCAAAATATACAGGTGCATCTTGTAAGCTCTGCAGAAGGGAAGGGCAGAAACTCTTCCTCAAGGGCGAAAGATGTTATGGAAATAAATGCGCAATCAGCAGAAGGGCTTATGCTCCCGGTCAGCATGGCGCTCAGAGGAAAAAGCTTTCGGAATATGGCGTCCAGTTGCGTGAAAAGCAGAAGGCCAAGAGGTTCTATGGTCTTCTGGAAAGCCAGTTCAGAAAATACTTTGAAATGGCATCCCGCAAGAAGGGTATCACCGGCGAACTCCTGCTTCAGATACTGGAAACCAGACTGGACAATGTGGTTTACAGGCTCGGATTTGCCACAACCCGTGCCGAAGCCCGTCAGCTTGTGACACATGGTCACTTCGAGGTAAACGGGAAACGCGTCAATATTCCTTCATACCTTGTAAAGGTTAACGATACCATCAGCGTATGCGAAAAGAGCAAGAAATCTGTCAGGTTCAAGGAAATCCTTGATGTTACCGGCTCAAAGGTTGTACCGAAGTGGCTTGAAGTCGATCAGGAAAATCTCACGGGCAAGGTCGTGGCACTGCCAACCCGCGAGGATATCGACCTCCAGGTACAGGAGCACTTGATCGTCGAGTTGTACTCGAAGTAAACCTTTGTAACACAAAAGCTCTTGCGCTCGGAATTCTAATAACCCAAGGAGGGTTGATTCATGATCGAAATGGAAAAGCCAAGGATAGAATGCGTAGAGAGCGCGGAAGGCAATACCTACGGGAAGTTCGTCATAGAGCCTTTGGAGAGGGGCTATGGCATTACACTTGGCAATTCCCTGAGAAGGATACTGCTTTCGTCTCTGCCGGGAGTAGCCGTAACATCCATCAAGGTCGACGGTGTGCTGCATGAGTTCACCACGATTCCGGGCGTTGTGGAGGATATGACCGAGATCATCCTGAACATCAAGGAACTTCGGCTGAAACTTCACAGCGACCAGCCCAAGACCCTGTATATCGACTTTGAGGGGGAGGGCGAAATCAAGGCGTCCGATATCAAGCCGGATGCAGACGTTGAGATTCTGAATCCGGATTTGCATATCGCCACGGTGAGCGGTAACAACAGGTTCTATATGGAGCTCAATGTTAGCCATGGAAGGGGCTATGTTCCGGCCGAGAAGAATAAAATGCCCAACCAGCCTATCGGCATTATACCGGTTGACTCCATTTATACGCCTGTAAGGAAGGTTAATTATACAGTCGAGAACACTCGTGTCGGACAGATTACCGACTATGATAAGCTGACCATTGAAGTGTGGACTGACGGTTCCATAGCTCCCGATGAAGCAATCAGCCTTGGGGCAAAGATCCTGAGCGATCATCTGAATCTCTTCATTAACCTGACTGACAGGGCAAAGAATACGGAGGTTCTTGTTGAAAAGGGCGAGCCTGCAAGGGATAAGATTCTTGAGATGACCATCGAGGAATTGGATCTTTCTGTCAGGTCGTATAATTGCCTGAAGAGGGCCGGTATCAATACGGTAGAGGATTTGATCAGCAAAACTGAGGAAGAAATGATGAAAGTGAGAAATCTCGGGCGCAAGTCCCTTGAGGAAGTCGTCCAGAAACTGGCGGCGCTCGGTTTGAAGCTTGCTCCATCCGAAGATTGATTAAAGAGTAACAGTAACTAGGGAGGGAATATAAAATGCCTGCACAAAGGAAATTGGGAAGGCCTACGGATCAGCGCAAGGCGATGCTGAAGGGACTGGTAACCTCTCTTTTCCAGCATGGACGGATAGAGACAACCGAAATGAGGGCAAAGGAAGTCAGGAATATCGCAGAAAAGCTTATTACCCTTGCTGTAAGGGAATGCGATAATTTCACATCCAAAAGCGTCACTGTCAGTGTTCCGGTTGTTGACAGCAAAGGTCGTAAAATGCTGAAAACCGTAACCAGCAAAAACGGTAACGAGTACCAGGTGGTTGAGAGGGAAAAGAAGGAAGAATTGAGGACTGTGGACGCTCCTTCAAGGCTTGCAGCCAGAAGGCAGATCATGAACTGGGTCTACAGGGTCAAGGATGATAAGGGTAAGTCAATCAGCCTTACCAATAAACTGTTCGATGAAATTGCTCCGAAATACAAGGACAGAAAAGGCGGATATACCCGTATTTACAAACTTGGACAAAGAAGAGGCGACGGTGCGGAGATGGTCGTGCTGGAGCTCATATAAATACGGGTAAATAGGAATTGGGTATGCGATGGAGAGCGGGCAGGGGTTTCCGTTCTCCATTGTTTCATTTAAAGCCAGATATGAATATGTAGCATCCAATGGATGGAATGCCCGCTCCGGTTTCCCAGGATACAAAATACCAATCACAGCAACTGATGCGGATACAGGGGATGCAATATGATAGAATTCAGGGACGTCTATTTTGAATATGGCACTAATACCACAGGGCAGCCTTCCACGCCTGCCATCAACGGGATTAGCGAATGCATCCGGGAAGGCGAATTTGTTGTGGTGCTGGGACGTAACGGCTCCGGGAAGTCCACCATGGCCCGCCTGATGAATGCTCTTCTGCTTCCCACAGGCGGAACTGTGTGGGTGGAGGGCATGAATACCGCTGATGGCGATAAGATATGGGAGATCAGAAAAACACTTGGAATGGTCTTTCAGAATCCGGACAACCAGCTTGTTGCCACAACAGTCGAGGAGGATCTGGCCTTTGGACCGGAAAACCTTGGATTGCCACCCGAGGAAATACGAAGACGCATCGATGCGGCTGCCAGATATGTGGGTATGGAAGAGCACATGCATCATTCGCCGCATATGCTTTCTGGCGGTCAGAAACAACGCGTTGCCATAGCCGGCATACTGGCTATGGAACCTAAGTGCATCGTGCTGGACGAGGCCACGTCCATGCTGGATCCACGAGGCCGGCAAGAGGTCATCAAACTTATCCGCACCCTGAACAAGGAAAAAAGGATGACAATCATCTTAATCACCCACCACATGGAAGAGGCTGTGCATGCGGATCGGGTGATGGTTATGGACAGAGGGCGCATCGTCATGCAAGGTACCCCCAGGGAGATCTTTTCACGGGTGGAGGAACTGAAAGAGCTTGGCCTCAGTGTGCCCCAGGTTACGCAGTTCATACATGAGCTGAACTTGAGAGGTATTGTGCGCGAAGGTACCGCCCTCACTCTTGAAGAGGCGGAAGAAAGCCTGAAAGCGGTACTAACCAAGACAGGAGGCAATCAATCTGCCTGCCAGGACCCGGACGCTGCGAAGGAAACAGCGGAGGTTATCGTGAGGATCCGTGATTTGAGCCATACCTATATGCCGGGAACAACCTTTGAAAGAAAAGCCCTTCAGCAGGTGAATATGGATATCATGAAGGGCGAGATCCTGGGAATTATCGGCCATACCGGCTCCGGTAAATCCACGCTGGTCCAGCACCTGAACGGGCTGCTCAAGCCCACCGCCGGCAGCATTACGGTAGATGGCCTGGAATGCGGCAGCAAAACCTTAAAGGAGCTTCGCCAAAAGGTTGGCCTCATCTTCCAGTATCCGGAGCACCAGTTGTTTGAGGAAACGGTTTATAAGGACATCATATTTGGGCTGACCAAAATGGAGCTGCCTAAGGAGGAGATCGACAGGCGCGTGAAGCGCGTCCTGGATATCCTTGGGCTTCCCGAGGAACTGCTCTGGAAATCGCCCTTTGAGCTATCAGGAGGGCAGAAAAGAAGGGTTGCCATAGCTGGCGTGCTGGTGATGGAGCCCGAGATACTCGTGCTGGACGAACCGACAGCCGGACTGGATCCAAGGGGTAGCGAAGAGGTATTCTCCATCCTGACCGAACTGAACAGGACCAATGGCACGACAATACTTATCATATCCCACAGCATGGAACAGATCGCCGCCTATTGCGACCGCATTGCCGTGTTGAACAGGGGCAGGCTTGAGATGCTCGATACCCCACGCAAGGTATTCAGCCAGGAGGAAAAGCTCCACAGCCTGGGGCTGGATATTCCGGAAATCACCCGCCTGTTCAGGAGACTGCATCGAGCAGGCTATCCGGTGAGCGGGAATGTGCTGACTATTTCGGAAGCTGTAAGGACAATTGATGAAGCGGTATCTGCCCTGAGTCCGGGCAAAGGGGGGAAGAATCCATGAACGGTAATATCACGCTGGGACAGTATATTCCCGGTGAATCCGTCCTGCACCGAATGGATCCCAGGTCCAAGATCATCTGGACGGCCCTGCTCATGGTGGCTGTGTTCATCATCAACACATGGCAGGAATACGTCATGATGGGGGCTTTCATCATCATGCTGCTGGTCGTCAGCGGGATTCCGGTCAAGCAGTCCCTGAAAGGCATCAAACCCCTGGTTTTGATTCTGGCTATAACCGCCATCCTGAACATTTTCTTTGTTCAGGGCACGCCTCTGGTGAAGATAGGACCCGTGGTGATTAGCTATGAGGGAATTTTTTCGGCCATAATGCTGTTCTTCAGGCTTGTGATGCTGGTCATTGTAGCTTCACTGATGACTCTGACCACAACCCCCATGGCCATGACAGACGGGATTGAACACATGATGAAACCCCTGGAACGCATAGGGGTTCCGGCTCACGAGATTGCCATGATGATGTCCATCGCCCTTCGGTTCATTCCCACGCTCATGGAGGAGACCGAGCGCATCATGAAGGCGCAGGCTTCGAGGGGTGCGGATTTTGATACGGGGAATATCCTGAAAAGGGTCAAAAGCTTTATTCCCGTCCTCGTTCCCCTTTTTGTCAGCGCTTTCAAGCGTGCCGATGAACTGGCGGAAGCCATGGAAGCCAGATGCTACCGCGGCAGCAAGGGCAGGACGAGGCTGAAACAAATCCGTTTTACCAGGCTGGATTTTACGGCAAGCCTGGCAGGCGCCCTGTTCCTCCTGATCCTGTTTGGATGGCGTTTTCTGGTTCCCTGATGCATACACGCTTTTGTTGTTAAATTATTGTTATAATAAGGAAAAAAAGGGTATATGATCATGCGAAGATGTTTATCCATGGTGCCGATCTCAAAAAAGAAGATTTTGGGAGGACGTGCGCTCTCATGTATATTTCGGTGAATGTCATCAAGGAAAAAAGCTTTGATCCTGTTTTCAAGGTCAGGGTAAGCTACCAGGATCAGGATGTTTCATTCAGCAATGTGGTGGTGGAAGTCCTGAGACAGCCACCAAAGGTTACCATCAATTACCCTGAGGAGATAAAGAGCGTTCTTCCGAAGATCAACGCTAAAAAATTGGAACTGGAGATCCTGAACAAGATCGCCGAGTTCCTCCTGTTAGCATCAAAGGCATAAGCGGATGGTCCTTGTGAAAACGTATTATTCCAGATACTCCCCTTTTTTTTGGATGAAAAGATTGCCAGACGTATCCACCGAGGCATAAAAGACCATCCGGTAATCGATTATACCCCTTTCCCGGAGCTGCTGATTCAGCCATTCCTTGTCGATATTCATTTTTTTCATGGTTTCGCTCATGAGCCTGCCGTCGATGATCAGATCGATGGTATGGCCTTCATATTTTGTGTCGATCTTGAGATCTTCAGGTGTGACCGGGCGTTTCTGGGATTTAAGGATAACGCTCAGCTGGCCGTTGGTTTCCAGAATCGCGTATTCCACGTCGCTGACGTTCTGGACGCTGTGGAACCTGAGCTGTTCAAGGAGTTCATTGATGGTGCACATTTCCTTTTGCATGTTCTTTTCAAGCATCCGGCCGTTCCGGATCAGGATGGTGGGCTTGCCGCAGATATAACCCCTTATCCGCACGCTCTTGATTGAAATATAGGAAATCAGGAGCTGGCAGGCCACCAGGACCGCGATAGGAATGAGGGCATGATGGAGCTTTCGGTCGTCTTCGGTTAAGGGCAGTGCCGCAAGTTCCGAAATCATGACGGCTATAGCGAACTCAAAGGGCTGGAGCTGACCGATCTGCCTTTTGCCCATGAGCCGCATGCTGACAACAACCACCAGGTATAGCAAGAGGGTCTTCCAGATGAGCGATAGAATGCCTTCCAACGATACAACCTCCGTCACAGGGAATGCAAGGGTTAGTTTATCCCTGCTCTGGACGAATCATGCAGGGAAGCGCTTATCGGAAGCATTCTGAAGAAACGCGGACAGGTTCCTGAAAAAATCCTGTTTGTATAGCCGGGAAAAAAGCACGGAAATTGGAGACAAAGCGCTATGTGGCATCATTTTCAGCCAGGAGCGATGCCAGCGGAGGGCATTCTTCACGGAGGATGGAGTAAAGCTTCAGGTCATGATAAACACCGTTATGGAAAGTGGCCTGACGCATGGTCCCTTCATAGGTGAACCCGCATTTCTCGACAACACGTATACTGGCAATGTTCTGGCTCATGACGTTTACTTGCAGCCTGTTGATGGGCCAGACGGCAAACATATAGGCACAGAACAGCATAAGGGCTTCGGTCATATAACCCTGGCCTGCGTATTTCATGTCAAACAGCTCGTATCCTACCTCGTAGCCGGACTGGTAGTCCAGACCCTTGAAATAGAGGATCTCGCCTACATAATCCCCTTCATGGGAAAGGATTAGCATACGCCCCTCATCGTGGGACCAGAAACCGGTCTCTCTGTATTCTTCCCGGAACTTGTTCAGAGGAGGAATTTGCAGGTGCCAGTAGGGCCCCTTTTTGTTGATGTCGGTGATGAGCTCATATATCTGATCCACTTCATCAGGGGAGACGGTCCGAAGAATGACTTTTTTACCTCTTATCATAGCTTGTCCTCTCTCTTCGCAGCAAACAACCTTTTATTGACCATGCCACCATTATATCATATAATGAATGCGATCTCCGAAAAAATGCAAAATGACCCGAATCGCGGCATTTACAGCATACTTTTATCGCAGGATTATTATGTCAGCAATAATCGCCCGAAATGCAGAAGGAGTTCCAGGCGAAAAAGTTAGCTCCGCAGGGTTTCGCACAAAAAGCCTTTGTCCTTCAGCGCCTGAGGCGAAATTTTCTGGGAGGATGTCCATGTACTACATAGGGATTGATTTAGGGGGAACCAATATTGCCGCCGGTATCGTGGATGAAAACGGTACCATCATCAAAAAAGGCAGTGTCCCTACCGGAAGGACCCGCGCTTCAGAAGCAATCGTAGAAGATATGTGCGTCCTCGTGAAACGGCTCATGGAAGACGCAGGTATCAAAGAAGGGCAAGTGCATTCCATTGGCATTGGAAGCCCGGGTACACCCGATAGGAAGAATGGCATCATCATCTATAACAATAACCTTGGCTTCAGGAATGTGCCCATCCGGGAGCTTTTCCGGAAACATTTCAACTTGCCCGTATACCTTGAGAATGATGCCAACTGTGCGGCTATCGCCGAAAGTGTGGCAGGTGCTGCCAAAGGCGAACCCTATGCGGTGGTCATCACCATCGGAACAGGAATAGGCGGTGGTGTGATTATCGATAATAAGCTGTATACCGGTTTCAACGGCGCAGGCGGAGAACTGGGGCATGTGGTGATCCGAATGGGCGGCGAAGCATGCACCTGTGGCAGGAAAGGCTGCTGGGAGGCCTACTCTTCGGCAACCGCCCTGATTCGCCAAACCGTCCGCGCGGCAGAAGAGAATCCCCAGTCAGCCATCCACAGGCTGGTCAACGGCGATTTGAGCAAGATCGATGCGAAAACCGCTTTCGATGCCGCCCGCCTTGGCGACGCAACCGGCAAAAAAATAGTGGATCAGTATATTGATATGCTGGCTGAAGGCCTGGCAAACATGATCAACATCTTCCAGCCCAGTGTTGTCGTGCTGGGAGGCGGTGTTTCGAAAGAAGGAGAGAACCTGCTCGGTCCCTTGAGGGAGAAACTGAAGGGCAGGACTTATTGCGCCGAGGGCATTGAAAACACCCGCCTTGTGGCCGCCCAAATGGGCAATGATGCCGGCATAGTGGGCGCCGCATTCATATCCAGGGCCTGATTCGGGAAACAAAGGGTGTCAGGACAGTAAGGTCTGATTCATGAGGAACATCAAGCTAATTCTGGAATACGACGGTTCCAAATATCACGGGTGGCAATATCAGGACAATGCGTGGACGGTTCAGCAGGAACTGGCAGAAGCCATCAAAAAGCTGACCGGCGAGTCGGTCATGCCCGAAGGTGCCGGAAGAACCGATGCGGGCGTTCATGCCCTGGGGCAGGTGGCTTGTTTTAAAACCCAGTCATCCATCCCCGCCGAGAAGTTTGCTCTTGCCCTTAACAGCCTTTTGTCACCGGGAATCTGCGTCCTGCGTTCGGAGGAAGCGCCCCCTGACTTCCATCCCAGGTTTTCGGCAAAAGGCAAGCATTACCGTTATCTGATCCTGAACAGGAAGCAGCGTTCTCCGCTTTGGGAGAACCGGGCCTGGCATGTGCGGGATGAACTGGATCTGGAGGCGATGGTCAAAGCCGCCGGCTATCTTAAAGGAACCCATTATTTTCGGGCATTTTGTGCTTCAGGTCACCAGAACAGGACCTTTGAAAGAACCATTACCTATTCCGCATGGACATTCCAGGGCGATATTCTCTGCTATGACACCAAGGGAAACGGGTTTCTTTATAACATGGTCCGTATCATGACCGGCGCCATGGTGGATATTGGCAGAGGGCGCTACCCGCCGGAAGTGATTCTGGAGGCTTTTGAGACGGGAGACAGGAATACGCTGGGGATGACAGCCCCGGCCATGGGTTTGTACCTGGTGGAAGTATTCTATTGAATGAAGTGAAACTGAATGAAGCGCGGGCGCTTATGGTCGGACCGGCTGACGGCCTGGCGGAGTTTTTGGAGGCGCCAAAGGGGAGCATGAACGATGAAGATGTCCGGCAAGCTGTATAAAGGAGCAACCATTCTGGATGAAAGGATTGTGGATGTGGATGATGAATCAGGGACCTACCAGGATCGCCTTGAGAAATGCCTGGTGGAGCTGTGCTCCCAATTGTCCATCGAAGTGCCCCTCTGGCTATCGAAAAACACGCGGGAATATGTCCGGTTCCGGAGAACTTCCTTCAATGCGGACCAGTTCTTCCATCCAGTCCATTTTGACAGGTTCGAGATACGGATTGTCGAATAAGGCAGAGGTGGTGTTGATTTCAGGTGTTGATCGGCAGTTTTTTGCCCAATAAAAAAATCGGGAAGTTGTAAAATAAAATGCCGTAATATATAGAAAACTCATGGTA